>Ga0209387_1000057_pt1 | contig 30887 bp, 30 predicted proteins | sample NCControl_FD_187515 | JGI IMG/M metagenome (GOLD analysis project Ga0209387, IMG submission 187515) | Agricultural soil microbial communities from Utah to study Nitrogen management - NC Control (SPAdes) (version 2) | ecosystem: Environmental > Terrestrial > Soil > Agricultural land | place: USA...
ATTCATCAAATTGAACAAGAGCGCCGAGGAGTTAGAGCCGGAGGCAATGGCTGAGGCTAAGAGCGAGGATCGCAATATGAAGGAGTAAATGGCTGGTAATTCGTGTCCAAAGTTGACGTCCGGATTCTGATCCGGATGGTCGAATTCACAGGTCACCGCTTCAAGGTCTTTGATAGCCGCGCACTCGCGCTTTAGGTTGAGCTGTCGGGGTGTTGTTCAAACGTTACCCACCCTTCGCGATCGCATGGCGCGGCACAAAAGGGACGTCGAATTCCACGCGCTTTCACTTCACCGCCGCTCTCCATAACCACCTCGATGCGCACGCCCTCGGCTGTTTCATCGCCGTGATTAACTACGGTGACGGGCACAATGAAATTGAATTGACGTTGTTCCGGAGTTCCCAGGCGAACCTCGAGGGTGGGTTGTTCGTGGCCCATCGAGGCGCCGGCGTATACGAGATAACCGAGCGTTGAGCTAACTAGCAGGAGCCCGAGGGCAAAGACACTCCACTCGAACAATCTTTTGTAGCTTATTCATTGCAGCAATAACCTTCCAGCGGATGCGCCTAGTGTTGCGGCTAATCCGAGCGCCACGGTCTGAGCCAAGGCAGTGAACATTGTCACGCCGTCAAACCAACCGGAAAAACTTCGAACCACGGGTTACTTTGAGAAAATTTTCAAGTTTTGGCTTGGTTACCAACGTATGAAGGCTAAGGATTTCGCGGTGGCTGAAGAAGACGCGATCACGGGAGAGCTCGTCAAGAAATGAAAGCCGTTATAGAAGATACTAGTTCCCCACCTTGGGTTGAACGCTATTCAGTCTCAGAACAAGTTCGTTCCAACGTCCAAGGCAACGTTGGTAAGTGTCGACCAATTGTGGATGTAGAACTCGAACAGCATAAACGCGGCAAAAGACCGCGTTTGCGTTTTGAAACGAAGCGGCTTTGTAAAACTTCAAGTGTCACCGACTATCTTGGACCAGATGGGCTCGAAGCATTCCTCAGTGGCTACTACTCTCGAACAGACAGTGCGGCCGGTATGCTTGGATACGTTCAAACTCAAACGGAAAAAATCTGGGCCGGCAAGTTGGGAACAAAGTTAATTGCACCAGCTTACAGAATTATCAAAGACGGCAACTGGACGCAGTTAAATATTCTCTCTGCATCACCTTACACCTATCAAACGATTCATGCAGACGATGAATCTCAACAATTATTCATTTTCCATACTCTGCTCAGTTTTGGCGCGCTGTGAAAGAGAGCGTCGGCGTCCACTGCACCTGCACCATAGTGTTCGTTTCAAAGACCTCGATCTCCTCGTGAACCTCACTAAGTTCATATAAGAGAGCAGTGAGGAAAATTTCAAGTTATGACCGAAAACTGTAGGAAAATTTCACGTTATGCCGGACAAGTTTTTCATTTAATGCCGGAATCGTCCGCGTAAGTTGTTGATTCCACTAATAGGCCAGTTTCACTTTATGACGGAACCTACACTTATGTGGGTTCCGGCATTAAATGAAATTTGTCGGTCATTAAATGAGAATTCTATCGGTCATAAAATGAAATTTGCTCGGACACTTCAGGTAAAACGTAACGCAATCAAAAAAAACGTCTCGAACGGTTGAGTTGACGCGGCGGCGCGAATCAAAACACCTTCGCCGATCAGTCTAGGTGAGAAACACGCCCCCGCCGCTCGCATCCAACGATAGGTGCATACCAAATCTTAGCTTGATCCGTTTTGTAATCGAACGAACTTTTCAATAGGTCATTACACCTGCACTTCCCTGCTCTCTATGAACAAGGATCGCAGCGGCTGTCGCTGGAACAACGACCATGAGTACACTGACAGGTAGATCCGTGTCAGGTTGAATCCAGCCAGGGCACCAAACACATCGAACGGGATAGAAAGAGCGAACACACACCAGCAGGAAGAACTTCAGTGGAGATTTATGCCGCGGCATTATTCGCAACAATTTCCTCTCAATTCGCATCCTCTTCTGTAACTCACATCTTCCTTTCTCGGTGCTGCTGAGGTCTAGGAGCGTTTAGATTCAAGGTCGTTCTCCGATACACCTTGCACTTCTACACGTATTGCTTTTTAATATGTAGAAGACGGAGGTAACGGCAAGTGAAGCCCAAATCAGATCTTCCCCAAGGCACGTTGGATTTGTTGATCTTGAAAGTTGTGGCGCTCGGTCCGATTCACGGGTATGCGGTCGCCCAACGCCTGGAACAGGTATCGCGCGGTGTCGTCCAGGTTCCGCAAGGCTCGCTTTATCCGGCATTGCACCGACTCGAAAACCGCGGCCTTTTGAAAGCCGACTGGAAGTTGACCGAGACCGGGCGCGAGGCCAAGTTCTATCGCGTCACGCGGAAAGGGCAGGCGCAGCTGGAAACTGAAGCCGCGGGCTGGCAGCGCCTTACTCAAGCCGTCAGTCTGATCCTCAAAATGTCCGAAGGAGGTGCGGGATGACATGGTGGCATCGCCTGTTTCACCGAAGGCAGCATGAAGAGCAACTTGAAAAGGAACTACGCCACCATCTGGAGCTACATACCAGTGATCTGATCGCCCAAGGCTACAGTCCCGAGGAGGCGCGACGACGGGCTCATCTTGCTCTTGGCGGTCCCGAGCAGGTGAAGGAGATGTGCCGCGATGCCCGCGGGACACGATGGTTGGAGGAATTGCTTCAGGACCTTCGCATTGGCGTGCGAATGTTGCGCAAGAATGCCGGCTTCACGCTTGTGGTTGCAGCCACGTTGGCGCTAGGTATAGGAGCGAACACAGCGATCTTCGGTCTGGTCGATGCCTTGCTTTTGCGGCCGTTGCCTATAGTCAAAGCGCCCGGCCAACTCGTCCTGCTCGTGCGCGGTGACGGGCGAGGGCCGACACTTTCTTACCCTGACTTCAGGGTTTTGCGTGAGCGCAACGAAGTGTTGTCGGACCTGGCGCTCTATACGCAGGCGCCGATCAGTTTCGGCAATAATGTGCGCAGTGAAGTCGTTCTCGGCGCTATGGTTTCCGGCAATTACTTCGAGGTGCTCGGAATTAAGCCTTCTTTTGGGCGGGCGTTTCTGCCCGAGGAAGACCGTACGTCCGGCACGCATCCAGTCGTGGTCCTTAACCATAGCTTTTGGCAGAGTCGTTTCAATAGCGATCGTACGCTGGTCGGTCAGACGATCGTTTTGAACAACCGGCGATTCACCGTCATCGGTATTGCTCCTGCCGGCTTCGACGGTGAGAGCTCGCCGATGAAAGTCAGTTTGTGGATTCCGGTGATGATGACCTCAACGATGAGGTGGGAGCCCGGGGAGGCCAGGCAAGATCCTCTAAGTAACCGGCAGAATGAAAACTTTGGCGCCATCGGAAGGCTCAAACAAGACGTTTCAATCGTTCAAGCGCAGGCCGCGCTCGAAACGATCAACCGCCAGCTAGAACTGTCCATCCCTCCCCCGCCTGAGCAACGCATTAATCCTAATGATGATCGCTCTCTCCGGCTGATCAGTCCCCAAGGCATCATGATTGGTCCGATCCGGGAGATGGCAGTGACATCCTCCAGGCTGGCCGGGGCAACGGTGCTCACGGTGCTGCTGATCGCGTGTGCCAACGTCGCCAATCTGCTGATGGTGCGCGCCTTAAGGCGGCGAAAAGAGGTCGCTGTTCGATTGGCGCTGGGCGCAACGCGAGGGCGATTGATTCGTCAATTGCTGACAGAGAGTGTGCTGCTGGCGCTCGTTGGCGCAATTGCCGGGTTGTTCTTGGCGTACTGGATCAATCAACTGTTGATGGCTTTCAAGCCGCCATTCCCGCCGCCATTTACCTTTGCTCTGGATCTGTCATTTGACATCCGCACGTTTGCCTTTACGTTCCTCTTGGCCATCGCAACGGGAGTGATCTTTGGTCTGGTTCCGGCGCTGCAGGCCTCCAGGCCCGATGTCCTACCGGCTTTGAAGGATGAGAGCAACGCGGAAGGTCCGCGCGTGCGCTGGTTGAATTTGCGCAATGCGCTGGTTGTCACACAAGTCGCGCTCTCGCTGGCGCTGCTCATCAGCACGGGTTTATTCTTGCGCACCTTGCGTTATGCGCAACAAATCGATCTGGGGTTCAAACCGGATCAGGTGCTGCAGGTTTCGTTCAATCTGCGGCTCCAGGGCTACAACGAAGCTAAAGGCCGGGAGTTTTACCGGCAGATTGTCGAGCGACTTGAAAGCCTGCCGGGTGTGCAAACAGCGAGTGTGACCAATCTGTTGCCGCTCGGTTTTATATGGCTGTCCACACCTGTCGTCCCCGAGGACCGAGAGGTTCCGCCGAACGAAAGGGTCTTCGCTGGTATCGTTTCCGTGGGCTCGCAGTATTTCGAGACCATTGGTACACCGCTTCTTCGTGGGCGAGGTTTCACTGTGCAGGACACGATCAAATCTCCCCAGGTAGCAATCGTCAGCGAAAAATTAGCGCGCCGCTTGTGGCCCGAGATCAAAGAACCGGGCGAGGCGCTGGGCAAACGGTTGCGCGTTGGTCGATCGGATTTAGTTTCCTGTGAAGTAATTGGCGTCGCCAAAGACTCGAGAAATAACATCTTCAATCGTATCGACAGGGAACCGGAACCCACCATCTACCGGCCGTTCGCGCAGAACTACTCTGCTCTTGCGTCACTGATTGTACGCACGGATGGTGATCCCCGCGGCTTATTTTTAGCCGTGCGGCGCGAAGTCGCGGCGCTAGATGAAAACCTGCCGCCGCAAAACCTGCAACCGCTCTCCGAAACCGTCAGTCTAGCATCTTGGTCGGCACGCACGGGCGCGGTGGTGCTGGGCGTTTTCGGCTTGCTCGGGCTGGTGCTCGCGGCGATCGGAATTTATGGCGTGATGTCATATTCAGTGTCACGACGCACGCGTGAGATCGGTTTGCGGATGGCCCTGGGGGCAGAGACCCGCGATGTCATAAAGCTGATTCTCAAGCAGGGCATGGGCCTGACCTTAATCGGAACCATAATTGGGCTGATGCTGGCGGTGGCTGTGACGCGCCTCCTGACTAGTCTGCTGTACGGCGTGACCGCAACCGATCCCGCTACCTTCGCTGGAGTAGTGCTCTTCGTGATAGGCGTAGCAGTGCTCGCTTGTTATCTGCCTGCACGTCGGGCAACGAAAGTGGATCCGATGATGGCGCTTAGATGTGAGTAAGTAGCTTTCAACGCGGCGCTACACTCATGCGACGGATCGAGTTCGCAGATGATGGTCAAGTTGTCCCGTTGATCTGCCATTGACTCAAAGACAGTTCACGGCTCAACGCTTGGACCAGGAGATCAACAGCTTCTTTTGTTTGTACTGCTAGGCGCAAGTATCGCTCAGACGAGCCGATCTTGTTGCTGCATTCCCGCACCATCAGCCCAAACTGTTCCAACAACCGATCTCTAAGCTTTCGTGGCAACTTGGGTGACAACTCAACGTAGAGAAAATTCGCCTTTGAAGAAAACACACTTAAGCCGGAACCCTTTCGAGTTGATTCAGCATATACGTTCTCTCTTGTGCGACCAGAGCAAGGCTTTGCAGGAAATTCGTCCTTAAACTCTGACAGCGTTTTGAGAATGTATGCGGCTAACCCATTGACATTCCAGAACGGCAGTTGGGGTAGATCGGCAACTCGGGAATTCATTGCGGCGTAACGAGTCGAACCCCATGCCAACCTACCGACTTACCAAGGCTCTTAACCACCACCAGATTCTGAGCCCTCGGTAGGTTTCGTCGGCGGTGTCAAAGCATGCGATCCTCTTTGTTCGGACCGTTCTTCGTCGCCGGGAGGCTGAGTGTAAACGAATAGCTGCCGTTTGCTTGCACGGTTACGGGCCAGCCTCACCTTGGCGCCATTTGAATAGGCCGAAGCTATTGAAAGCTTCAGAAAACTAGTGCGGTGAGAAAATTTCAAGTTATAACCGAAATCTGTAGGAAATTCTCACGTTATGCCCGAAAAGAATTTCATTTAATGACCGAATCGTCTTCGTAAGTTATTGATTCCACTAACAGGCCAATTTCACTTTATGCGGGAACCCACATTAGCGGCTGCAACGAGGGGAGGCAACCCTCTGAACTCGTGTCAATACGACTACTACTGTTCATCGAGGTGTGGAAGAATTGCTTTTATATGTACAAGTGCAAATTAGTAAGTGACTTCTAGCCCGGTAACGATTGCACCCCAACTCCGGATTACACTCGCTCCTTTTGCGGCATCAACTTTCTTGCTCGATCAAGCGCGGTAAAGACGTCATCACAAAAGTTTTCGGCGCCGAGCGCTTCAGTAAACCCTGCTTGGTCCATCAGTTCCCGAACGTTTGGCCTGACAGCCGAAATCACTCAGGCAATATTGCGTCGCGCAGTAGCCTCGAGAAGTTCATTCATAGAGTAATCGACTGGCATCAATTGTCTGCACTTGTCGCATACGGAGGATGAGACCCGCGGACGCTTTTTGCATTGAAGGAGAATGGATGAGCAGATTATTTCTGATCGGTTTGGCTGGTTTCGTGGCACCATCGGTCCCTACCTGGTTAGCAGGTGTGGTTGCGAGACGTTATGGTGAGACAATTCCGTTAGGAACGCTGGTCGTGAACTTCACAGTCTAACCTTACTCGACCCGCTTCCTGACGCCGGTGAACCACCCGCCGTCATAACTTGAGAACGCGATCGCTCGACCGCCAAGTAACTGGAACACGAAGCGGTAATCCGGATATTCGGGGTAAGGCACCACCTCGTTGTTATCCTGATACCGCATGGTCGTGGTCGAAGCTTCGGACCCGAGGCGCTTCAGCCTGAGACGCCCTCGTTCGACGAAGACCTGCCATCGCCCGCCCTTTTGCTCGTAAGTGCCGACATAAGCAGGAGCTGACTTCGGCAGCGAGATATCTTTCACGGCGATAGACGAGAGCCCCAGCACAACGCGTGCTATCTTCGCCTCCACATCGATCGCGGAAATCGGGGTATCCTCCCGCTCCGTATTCAGTAGAACTACGACGGTCAAGCCCGCATCCGGGTAGTGCGCCAACGCGGAGCGGTTACTCTTCGCGCCACTGCCCGTGTGTCCCCACTTCCGGCGGCCGTCGAGCGAGCCGAGTCGAACGCCCAACCCGTAATCCGCCCGCACGCCGCTCGGTAGCACTGTCGGACGCAACATGTTGGCGAGAGACTTCCGGCTTATGATACGTGCAGTGGTCAAGGCACGGACGAAGAAAGCCAGTTCGGGCGCAGTCGAGCACATCCCGCCATCGGAGAAAATACCGGGGAGCTCCCAAACGGTGTCTTGGACCAGGGTGTTGCCCTCGACTATGTAATCGAGGGCACGGCCCTTGGCAGGCGGCTGCCCGGAACACATGACGGTCGCCTTCAGGCCTTGAGGCATAAGCATTTCGCGCTCCACGAATACCGCGTACGGCTGACGGCTCACCTTCTCGATAATGAGTCCGAGCAGGTAGAAGTTCGAACTCGTGTACTCCCAGCTCTCGCCCGTTACGCCTGTCATCCGCCCGCGGCCTACAACACTCCAGATGTATTCTTTGCTGATAGGCAGCCGGTGCGCCATCCAGCGTCCGACCGCATCGCGTTCGTAGTCAGGAACGGCAGACGTATGATTGAGTAACTGTCGGATCGTTATCCCCTTAACAGCTTGGTACTCCGGGAAAAACTGGTCCAGTGTGTCGTCGAGCCGAAGCTGCCCCCTCTCGATCAGCTTCTGTACAGCCACCGCAGTAATCAATTTGGTTATCGATCCGACGCGATACTGCGTCTCAGCCGTGGCGGCTATGCCACGTGTCACGTCCGCGAGGCCGTAACCTTTTGAGATTATGGTTCTCGAGCCGCGTACGACAGTCACTGACATCCCAGCGACCGGTACGGCTTTGAGCGCGTTGTCGGCAATCGCGTCGATCCGCCTAATGACATCTACATCTGTCGCTTCCGAGTCCGGTCGCCACGGATGGCGAGCTTGGGTTCGTGAATGACACTCGTAGGACAAGGAGAGAAGCGTAAAGAGTACGGCCACGACCCTGTTAAATGACATTGTAGCGTCCCTAAAATTAGATATGCTGAACCGGCAACTCTATCAGGAACCGATTGACGATCCCTAATAAAGGCCCTGAGGATGATAGTTTGAAAGATACAAATCGTGAGAGTTGCTGTAACTCGGTCAGATCGACTTTGACCTTCTGCCGAGAAACTTCCGGTTTGCACTTCCGGCAATGAAAGCCTCCAAATCTCTGATGAAAGACGGTGAGGAAAATTTCAAGTTATGACATCAAGATACACGCGAAGTTTTCAATGGCTGCAGGCATGCTGGGAGTACGGTCTAGATTTAGGAGTTCTATCGATTGCTTACACCAGTTTTCTTCAATAACAATCAGAGAAAATGAGTCGCTTTGAGAAAATTTCAAGTTATGACCGAAATCTGTAGGAAAATTTCACGTTATGCCCGACAAGAATTTCATTTAATGACCGAACCGCCATCGTAAGTTGTTGATTCCAGTAAGGTGCTAATTTCACTTTATGACCGAACCCACAAATCTTCTTGTGGGTTCCGGCGTTAAAATGAAATTTGTCCGGCATAAAGTGAAATTTGTCCGGCATTAAATGAAATTCTTGTGGGCCATAAAATGAAATTGTGGTTAACAAAGTGGCTCGCGCTCCTCGTGCAAGCCTTACTTCACTCTTTGACCGGCTTGGTATCTTGTCGGAGCGCCTCGAACTTCGAGGTTGCTGCGAAGCCTCGCGATGTCGCGTTGCGGAGGGGCGCCGAATTGTTTTTTGTAGTCACGGCTGAAGTACGATGGATTCTCGTAGCCACTTTTAAGCCAGCGCTGGCGGCGTCGAGGTCTCCAGCGAGCATCAGCCGGCTTCCCTGCAGGCGGATCTGTTTTTAGTACTGCAATGGGCTCATTGCCGTAACGCTTTTGAAGTGGTGATGGAACCTGAAACGCTCATCCCCAGTCGCGGCGCGACATTTTCGATCTTGAGCGGCTCATCGAAATGTGCACGCAGGTGGCCGATCGCTCTTCATATGCGCCGGGTGTCACCTGATGTTAGCAAGTGGGCGAGCCGCGCACGTTGAGCGGCAAGTTCTCGATGACATCCAAGCTGATTCGCGGTCGGGTGCATGCCGTTATGCCGCTGAGCTGGCGAGTTCTGCGGCGTTCTCACGCGGGTCGCTGGTACTCCTGGGGCAAATCTGACGTTAACGTTTACCCTGGTCTATCGCCTTCAGGAAGGCATCTACCTGACGCTCCCACAGTGCGGCATTTGACGCGACAACATGGCCGCTCGGGAGAGAGTGGTCGTCGAAGAAGACGAACTCGCCTTGACCTCCGGCATCCTGCCAGGAACGGAACAACTCGCGCGGCACACCTTCTCTGTAAAGCGGATCACGAGCGGCGTAGAACCAGATCGACGGCGCGCGCGTCTGTTTTGCGGCGCGCGCGAGCCGAGCGGATTGATCGTCCATCCGCCGCTTGTTTTCGGTTTCCAAGAGCCGGTCGGTTACTCCGTACCAACCGCCGACGTAGTTAATAACGCCCTTGACGAGTTTTGGGCGCTCACCAGCGAGTATCAGAGATAGGAAACCGCCGCGCGAGATACCACCGGCGAGAATTTTTGATTCGCGGGGAACTAGTCGCTCCAGAATCAACTGCTCGATCACCGCATCGGTGTCGAGGAGAGCCTCGCGTATCGCCCGTTCGCCAAGAGCGAGCTGGTCTGCGACGGTGCATTGTCCGATGTAAACCGAACATTCCTCGACATAGGTTCCCGTTGACTCGCCGCGTCCGCGACGCGAGGGCGCGACCAGCGTATAGCCGCGCGACACGAAAAAGCGGATTACGGCGGCAGGCGGTGCCTCCAAAGGCTCTTTCGGCGAACGGGACAGACCCCCGGTTGAGCCATGGCTGAAAAGGACGACTTCGCGCCGGTCATTCTTAAGAGGACGGTAGACGTAAGTTACCAGACGGATCGTACTTTTGTCCTCCGCGTCACTAACTTTGCGTTTCGCCTCCATCCTTTCGAAGGTGTAATCACGACCGTGGACGAACTCCGGGTTGAGCGCTTGTCCCGACACATCTGCTGCGCCAGCGAAAAAAAGTATCAAGCCAATGAAAACACGCATGGCGAACTCCGTTTAACCTTGGTATAGCCGCATAACGACGAGCATCATCGGCGCGCCGGTTCAATGTTCATGAGAGACATGCTCCCGGCGCGTCCCTGCATGCCCTTGTTCGGCGTGTTTGATTGTAATCACGCAACTTTAGCGACTCTTGCGAATCTCACGAAGGAAGGCTTCCGCGCCTTCCTGGTTAACTATCTCGCGCGCCCGTTTGAGAATCAGAGCGGATTTCAATGTCTGTTCAAATGCGATAACTGCGTCTAAATCTTTTTGGCGTTCGAGTTGACGATAGACCTCATTCATAATTGAGAAAAGATGTAAATGATTATGCACAGCCGACGGCTCGTCGCGGTATTTTGTGAGAAGTGGAGTAGTCTTGTCAGGCAGAGATTTGATGCGGTCAGACACATAGCGATGGAGAGTTTCGTGATAGACGAGGTAGCCAAACAGAGGCATCGGACTCATGCGTTCGCCCTGAACTGCAGCGATGAAATATCGCATGTTGAGGAGTAACGGAATGCTCGTCGAATAACCAAAGCCTTGACAAAGATGAAGTGCCGCTATGGTTTCCCGAAATTGAAACTTTACTCCGGTGATTTTAACCGTCGTTGCAAACAACTTCGGAGCGTCCTTACGCCAATACTCTCGAAATGAGTCAAGACGATTCTCCAACTCTTTGACTGCCTCCGGCTCAATGGGTTGTTTGGTTAATTCGGCGCAAGGAGCGTCAAAAAACGGGCTGTATTCAAAAGTTACTTCCGGGTAAGAAATCCGTTGCGCCATAGTTGAATTGGCGCAGAACATCAAGACTGCAAAAATAATTACAGTTAATCGAAAATGCATTAAGGATTCCCTCCACGAATTGAACCTATTAATACTCTATAGAATCCACACGCTTACACCTACTAAGCCAAGAAAACGCTCAACGCCGGCATCACCCGCGCCCCGATTCAAGATTCATAAGAGGTATGCTGGAAGGGCGTCGGGTGCATGCGGTTGTTCGTTAGATGCCGCCGCTGAAATCACAAAGTGTGCCATCACTTTCGCCCGCCGGACTTCCGCACCACCTCCGCCTCTTTCGGGAATCGCCCGCGAAGAAACCTCTCGGCTACCTTCAGGAAAGCCGTCGGCTGGTCAACAAAGAACTCGTGTCCGGCTTCAGGGATCAGAAGAAGACGCGCGTTCGGCAAGACGGCGACCCATTCGCGCGTCGCATCGAGCGGAACATTCGTTTTTGCGCCTTCCATAACTAACGCGGGCATTCTCAGACGGGCGAGCATCGGGCGGAAGTCCCACTCGCCAAGAGATGCGATAGTCGCGGCTTCGACGACATATCGATGCCGTATAGCTGCGGGCGGAATCTCACAACGACCCGCGGCATGACGAAGATTTTCAGTTGTCGGATTGACCAAATACAAGCGGAAGGTAATGTCGCTTAATTCTCGGCATAACGCGACAGTCTCTTCATCGCTCGCGCGCCCGATTTTCTCTTGTATCTCGTTCCGACGCGAAATAGCAGCCTCACCTAACAATGAATTTAGCTTCGCTATGCGTTCATTGATGAAACCCTTTGTCGGCGATATGGGGCTGAGGAGTAAGAGTCGCTCGACTCGTTTCGGGTGCTGCGCCGCGTACATCACAGCCAAACCTGACCCCCAAGAAAGACCTATCAGGGTCATGCGCTTGATTCCGAAGTGTTGCCGGAGTTTTTCCAAGTCGCGGACGTGATCCTCGGTGGTGAGCAGCTTCGGATCAGTAACAAGCTCCGACAGACCACTGCCCCGTTGGTCATACATAATCACCGTTCGTCGTGCCGCGAGAGGCTCCATGTAATCGCCATTGCCACGGAAGTTCGAGCCGGGACCTCCATGAAGAAACACGACTATATCCTTGCCACTACCGACTTTCCTATAGAAGAGACGTACATCATCAGCGCCAATAAAATACCCTTCGTTTATGATCGAGTCAGAAGCCAGCCCGGTCTGTGTCTGCTCATCGTTTTCTGTTTGGCTAAACGCAAATGTAGCAAGTAGAACAACCCACACCATCAAGAAGAATGATCTCATATCCGCACTCATCATGTTTGCTCATCCTCGCCGCAGGCATCTAACGCTCGCCTTTCAGCTGCGGCGCGCGATCAGCATCCGACCTGATGGGAAAGGTTAGTTGAGAAAGATGCTACCGCGCCGTCGGCTGCAAGGCTTCGATTACATTGCGAACTTAGATCAAATCCAAAGGAATTTCAGCGAAAAACTTCGAATCAGGGTTTTACTTTGAGAAAAATTTCAAGTTATGACGGAAAACTGTAGGAAAATTTCACGTTATGCCGGACAAGAATTTCATTTAATGACGGAATCGCCCGCGTAAGTTATTGATTCCATTAACAGGCCAATTGTCGGTCATAAAGTGAAATCGAGGGATGAACCTATGATTTCAGTCGGCTTTCAACGCGTTAGCAAAAAACGTCCGTGTCGGATTTGTGGCGAACCGACTTCTTGTGGCTTTTCGAAGGATGAAGGTACTTCCATCTGCGTGCGCATCAGTGCGGGCTCTCGCGGGCTATCGCGCAACGGTGGAAGTATCCACGTCCATCCCGAGATTCCATTCATCACGATTCGACCCACAATTAAACGGCCGATTAACCAATCAGTTTCGCCAGCTCCTCTTGAAATTAGAGATGCTGTTTTTCAAGAGCTGATTAGGATCTCGCCCGCTTCAAATTACATGGAGGAACTTGTCACCGATCCAGGAGGGCTGCTGTCACGAGGACTCCTTGAGGACGACGCCACCCACTATGGAGCACTACCTCGAAGAAAACAGGAGCGCGCAACCCTTGCCGGGATCTTGAATGAACATGTGCGCGTCCACTTTCCCGAATACGCCAAGTTTCATTCTGGCGCAGGAGTCGTAGGCGTACCCGGATTCTGGCAGGATCCATCTGGGATGGTCCACATTCGGAAACCGCGCAACTACCGGATGCCGCTTCTGTAGTACCGTATAAAGACGCAGACGGATTGATTCAAGCATGCCTAATCAGATTACAAGCACATGATATTTCGTCTAATGAGAAAAGATACTGTTGGCTTTCATCACCACAAGAACGACGTGGCACCAGTTCTGGAACACCAATACACTTCACTTTTGTTCAGCAGCAACTTTCTCCAGGCGAAACGGTGCTTATCACTGAGGGAGCGTTGAAGGCTGATACTGAAGTACGGTTCAGACCGCACGCCCGTGTGATCGCTACATCGGGAGTACCTGCTCACAGTGAACTCGTCAAAGCAGACAGACCGTATACCGCGCTGATCGCCTTTGACGCAGATTACAGAACGAATCCCGCGGTGTGTCGACAGCTCGCCAGATTAATTGTCCAGCGGGTGAACGATTCCAGAGAACAGCAGTTACGCAGCACAACGAACGTCCTTTGCTGGAATGGACCCAAGGGAATTGATGATGCAGTGCGAGCAAATGTAAGACTCAGAAGTCTTACGGTCTCTGAATGTTGGTTCCCAATACTGCGGTAGCGATGAGTCCGTCGCGCTCGTGCACATCAGGACTTTCTGTGCCGATTCTACATTTTCGTCAAAGGTTTGGTCCGGCGCGTTGGAAATCTCTTGTCCGGGTTTGCAGAAGTAGCTTCTGGATTTCCGCTGAAAGCGAGACCAGGATTTTCTCGCGCGCCAGCATAAGCGGCGCCCATAAATCAGGTAAGGAGGTTTTTACCTGAGGTTCAAGTCGGATTCAATCCCTCCAGGAGATGTACTGTGCCGGGCATCGAAACGTTGTGAGAAGTTCGATAAGCGTCGCCTTCGTCTAACGGCCCCTCCAATACTTGTTGCGCTCGACGCAGCAGAACCTGCACGAACTGCCGTTGCAAAGACTGATTGGCCACGAAATTGGCCGGAACGATATAAAACGACGAGACCGGTGTGTTGAGCGTCTCGCGCCAGGCAAACGTATATCCCTGCAAGTAAAGGAACTCTCGCATCGGTTTGTCACCATACACGCCGAGCACCTGAGCGTAAGACCGATCGGCTGCTTGCTGATCAACTGCGGCGAGCCGATGTAGAAAATGAGTCAGCATGTAGCCAGCCGGGTAATTCAACCTGGCCCTGGCAAGATCGACGGCTGCGTTGATGTCCGTCGCAATCATTTTGATTGCGGAATCAAGCAGTCTTTCTGAGGTTAAGAGATTTTCAAACGAACCCCTCGTGGCCGAAGCCTCCCTTTCGATGGCTGGTTTCAGCATTTGCCGGGTCAGTCAACTCTTTGGGCCAACCGGGGTCGCGTTTAGCAACCGCCCGAATGACGACGTAGCGTTGGTGCATGCCGTTGTTATGCGTATCAACGTGGCAAGCGCCAGAACGATGAGGTAAAGCCGAGTTCTGAGAATAACGCTTCCGCTTCGTCAATTGTTCGCCTCCTCCATTCCGGCTCACGACGATCTGGGCTGTACCAGGCCTGCGCCAATCGATTGCACTTATCAAGAGGGATCAACTCACCTCGCGGCAGATTCCAATCCGTACACCACTTCTCAACATGCTCTTCTGACCAGAAGAGCAGCATCGTCTTTCAATTGAAAACTATGTCATCCCACCAATGCGCCGCAGGAATGGCGAAATGCGCTAACCCCTGCGCCTCTTCAAGCGAGCCGTTCGTAACCTTCAAACTCATCGCCGTGCTACAACAGCCGCATGAAGCCTCGATGGTCGCATCCTGCTTCAGCATCGCCGGTATGCCCATCCCATCCCAGATGCAATTACCGTAGTAGGAGCGGTCTTCCACTTTGACGAGGAAAGGTGTGGGCACGGCTGAGAAAGGGTTAGCCATCAGAATCTCACCGCTCCCCTTCTGCAAGACAAGGATGTGTCCATCAGCAAGACGCTGGAAGGAAGCTCTGATCTCATCCGACGAGCGCGATAGAGCAGCCGATGTTTCCGCTATAGCCGGCGGCAGCCCTTCACCGATGACATAATCATAGACGTAGGAGCGAACTACTTTATCGAAAGCGATCTGTTCTTGTTCATCGTTCATATTCAAACCTCCGAATCACCTGACGCACAACGCTGGCCTTCAGCCGTGGCGCGCGATCAGCATCCGAGATGAGGGAAAACGTTACTGAGAGACAAGCTATCGCGCCGTCAGCTGCAAGGCTTTGTTGGGCGCATCCGCAACAAGTCCGATACGCGAGATGCCGACTTAGACCTGGAGAAGTTTCGGATCAATCCAAGTATCTTCATAATCACGGACTACAGGAACCGCCAACCAGGAGCCAGCCCAAAATACTTCACCACTTCAGAGGCGCGCTTCAACTAAGTGATATAAGCCCTACTACTATCCTAGTCACTTGTAATGCCCGTCGACCGACATCTTGTAATCTCTAACTTCCGCAAGTGACCTCCTCCCGATTTCGTTGCCGGCCTTGCGACAAACCTCCGCGACCGCTACCCCAGTCTCGGCCTGCTGCAATGCAAAGACGATCTGTGATTCGGTGAACTTGGACTTTTTCATGGCAATCGTCAGGCTCCCATCCTGTCATAAATTGCCCGCTTTTCTCTAAGTTATTTTGGTAGGGTTTTTCGGGAGGAGGTCAACCATTACACCCTATTCGGGTACCTTCACATTTTTCGGATAAGATGCAGGGGCCGACGGGAACTGCCATATGCGAAGAGATCAAACCAACCTTCAAATCCTTCTTTGTATCGCTCTAGCGGTTCTGTTCCTATTCGCCAATTCCGCTACGCCGCACCAAAAAACCTCTGCGGCGGGTGGCGAACTTCGCGTGCTCATCGCGGTCGGAATGCGCCAGGTCATGTTAGACATTGCGCCGAAGTTTGAGCGCGCTACCGGACATAAGCTGAAGCTCTCATTCGACAGCGGAGGGGTGATCGTGGAACGACTCAAGCGTGGCGAAACGGCTGACGTCGTAATGATCAACCGCCAGAGCATGGAACGACTGGAAGTTGTGCAAGCCTCGGTAACTGATCTTGCCCGCACCGGCGTGGGCGTCGCTGTTCGCAAGGGCGCACCCAAACCAAACGTGTCGACTCCCGAAGCGTTCAAGCGTGCGATGGTGGATGCCAAGTCCATTGCGTGTCCCGATCCGGCGCTCGGTGGTTCGAGCGGAGTCCACATCGCAAAAGTGTTTGAGCGACTCGGCATCTCAGAGGTAGTGAAACCCAAGCTGGTTTTTGTAAGCACGCCGGGGCAGGAACAGACCATGCCGGGTCACCTTGTCGCCCAAGGCAAAGCGGAGATAGCTCTGCACCAGATGCAAGAACTAATGTCGGTGCCTGGTATTGAGATCGTTGGCCCATTACCAGGCGACCTTCAGGAGATATTCGTTTTTTCGGCAGCCGTGCTGATCGGAGCCAACGATGCGAGGGCAGCGCAAGCACTCATCGACTTTCTTCGCACACCAGAGGCGCGCGCCATCATCAAGGCGAAAGGAATGGAACCGGCCAGTATCTGAGGGTTGGGCCAACGCTGATCCGTGGTCATCCGTGTTCATTTTATGAATTTCCGACATCTCCTTGACGCTATTCCCGAGAAAGGCCTTTCAGTTTTTACTCCAGTTCTCGATGCGCTTCTGAAGTGTCACACGTCGGAGGAGGTCCGAACCTTCATTGGCCTTATCTGGGCCATGGTCGTTGGGGCCGGCGCGTCACTAAGGAAAACCCGATCTTCCGAGACGTGATTCCTTTGCCAGAGGGATTGATCCGAGGCGCGTCATGTTTGGGGACCTCGACGGCGACGGACCGGGACGACGTCGTTTATCTGGAACCGAACCGGCTGACGTTCTGGATCACCTATAAGTAGCAGGGAGCGCCACGCCGAGCTAGTCTTGCGAGAAACACTTCCTGAGGGGTGAGAGTTAATCGTTATGACCGACAGCCAGACACTATCAATCGACCAAGTCTGGGATGACTTCACTATTCAACTCAGACGATTCATCGCGAGCCGGGTGCGAAATGAGACAGACGCGGAAGACATCCTTCAGGAAGTCTTCATTAAAATCCATCGCGGCATTGATAAACTGGAAAACCAATTAAAGCTCGAAGCCTGGGTCTACCAAATCACGCGTAACGCTATCATTGACTACTACCGTAGAAGTGATAATGGGGTAAAAGTCACATCTGAACTTCCTGATGTCCTCGCGGAAGAAAACGGCAATGAAGAGATAGAATCGGAAGTCGCCGCCTGGCTCCGCCCCATGATGGAAGAGCTTCCCGAAAAGTACCGCGAGGCGCTTCAGCTCACGGAAATCCAGGGGCTGACGCAGAAGGAATTGGCCGACCGCCTCAACATCTCTATATCAGGCGCCAAGTCCCGCGTGCAGCGCGCCAGGGAGAAGCTGAAGGACGTTCTCCTCGAATGTTGTCACGTGGAGGTCGACCGGCGAGGGAAGGTCGTGGATTGGGAATCAAAAGAACCTGAGTGCCGCTTTTGCACCGTCCCGCTCACCAGAAAATAGCTCTTAAACCTCCTTAGAAAATCTTTGCGTCCTTTTCGGAAACCCTCCGTCTACAGGTGTGAAAGGCCCAACTGAAGGGCGAGACTACTGAGGATCTAAACGGGAGGTTTACCCATGAGCGAGAACAAATCATGTAGCACGGGCAGCTGCGGCTGCTCATCAACCGTAGAACACAACCAGTCGAGAACAACAGAAGCGCAGTTCGAGAAGAAGCGAAGTGTGCAGATTGATTTCCTCTATCTCGACTTGGAGGTCTGTTCCCCATGCCGAAATACCGAATCGAATATTGAAAACGCTCTGAATGAAGCGGCAGGCATTCTTAAAACCACAGGCGTTGAGGTAAGAGTCCGAAAGACGCACGTCGAGTCACTTGAGCAAGCCATACAACTTGGCTTCCTCACGTCCCCGACGGTCCGGATCAACAGCAAAGACCTTCAACTGGAGTTCAAAGAAAACCATTGCGCGACGTGCAGCCAAGTGAGTGGTACTGACACCGACTGCCGCGTCTGGCTTTATCAGGGGCAGGAATACAGCGCGCCGCCCAAGCCGATGATCATCGAGGCCGTGTTGCAGGAAGTTTATAGTGGCTCACGATCAGAGCCTGCGAAGATCGTTCGTCCCGAGAATGCGTTGCAGAATCTGGCACGGTTTTTTGAGTCAAAGCGCCAGAACGAACTTGCCGGGGCTGTCCGACAGATAGCAAAGGTTGAATCCTCCGTGTAGCGACGACACTTTTCGTGAGAGGGAGTTTTATTTCAACCAACTTCCGATGGCAACAGCGATTTGGGAAGACAATATGTTTTGCGTTAACCGATAAGGAGCAACATCAATGACTATCACAGAGATCGCGCCTGACCTGTATCGCATTTCAACTTACGTCCCGGAGATTGATCTACAGTTCAATGAATTCCTCGTCAAGGACGATGAGCCGCTGCTGTTTCATACAGGCATGAAAGCTATGTTCCCATTGGTGCGGGATGCGGTGGCAAATGTTATTGATCCGTCAAGCATACGGTGGATAGGCTTCAGCCATTTCGAGGCCGACGAGTGCGGCTCGTTGAATGAGTGGTTGCGAATTGCTCCCGCCGCCCAGCCGGTTTGCAGCACGGTCGGAGCACTAGTGAACGTTAACGATTTCGCAACTCGTCCGGCGCACGGTATGACAGATGGCGAGGTGTTGAGCACAGGTAACTACCGCTTCCGCTTCCTTCAGACACCGCATGTGCCGCATGGGTGGGACGCAGGTCTTCTCTTTGAGGAGGTAGGCGGCACGTTACTTTCCTCAGACTTGTTTCACCAAAACGGAGATGTTGAGCCGCTAACTGAGTCTGATGTGATTGAACGCGTGCGCAAGACTTTGATCGATTATCAAGCGAGCCCTTTAGCCAACTACATCCCCTATACGAAGCACACAGACGGCATCCTCCAGACGTTAGCTGAACTGAAGCCGCGGACAATCGCGGCGCAGCACGGCTCAACGTATGCGGGTGATGGTGAACGCGCGCTGCGCGACTTGGCACTAGTGATGCAAGAAGTTCTTGGGTAATCTCGACTCTGAGCGGGATGAACGAGCGTACGCACAGAAGCGTTTAACCTTTTGATCAAATTCGTCAGAATACATGACACCTTCGATCACCTCGCGCCAGTGTTCCTCCTGATCAATTACGGACAGTCACGTAACGTCTCACTCCGCTGAAACCGTTTTCAGAAATCCCTTCCCAAGCTGAAATTAAAACGTGCGTGAAAGATCGAAGTGGACAGCACCACGATAAATTAGGCGGTGAGCAAAATTTCAACTTATGACCGAAAACTGTAGGAAAATTTCACGTTATGCCCGAAAAGAATTTCATTTTATGACCGAATCGTCCGCGTAAGTTGTTGATTCCAGTGAGGCGCGGATTTCACTTTATGAAATTGGTGGAGCATAAAGTGCAATCGGTAGGTCATAAAATGAAATTCAGTTGGTCATAAATTGAAATCTGCTCTGATAACGGAACGAGGAAAATAATTCGCAGGAAACGGAGACACTTCGGATAGAGCGAAAGTTTGCCTTCGCTTTTTTTGACCTCAATGAAACCATCTGGCGTCCCTTGTACTCCGCCGCCGCCCGCTCCATCCTCTTGTTTACCGCCACCGCCGCCGAATCGCCATCGGGCCTTAGCGACTGGAATGACTGTAATCCGTCTCGTTCCACGGGTTCGCCAAAAACGGTCGCCGCTCGCGCGACCGCGCCGAGTTTCTCAGCCCTTGTGCCAACGAATCTCTCTGCAGAGCTTGTCTTTTGTTAACTTAACAGCTTCAAATTTCATTGGTCTATTATTGGTTTGGGTTGGATATACGGTGGCGAGGGTTCTATGAGGAGAGGCTATGCACATACCTGAAGATGGATATCTTTTGCGCATCTTTGTCGGAGAAGGCGACAAGCACGGCCATCACCCGCTTTACGAAGCAATCGTCTTAAAGGCGAGACAGATGGGCTTGCCGGGGCAACGGTTACGCGCGGGGTAATGGGATTCGGAAAGCACAGCATCATTCACACAGCGAAGATCCTGCGGCTTTCGGAAGACCTTCCGCTGATCGTTGAGATTGCTGATAGCCACGAAAACATTGAGCGATTCCTACTGAGATTAGACGAGATGATCACCGATGGATTAGTGACGCTCGAAAGGGTAAAAGTCATTCAATACAAGGCATGAGGAATCGGATATGAGATGTGGATCGGAATTTAGCTTCTTTACTTGTAGGTTATCCAAGGTTCTTATAAGATTCTGGACAGATCCAGATGTCTCCGCAAGTTAGCATTCCTGCCTTACCAAACATACGTGCCCTTCTTGTGATTGCGGCGCTCATTTGCTTGTGTGTCTCCAGCAATGTTGGGCTCCAGTTTTTCCCACTACCTGCGGCGCCCACTCAGGCGGCATTGAACTTTCAACTTGATCAGCCGGACAAGGCCTTGTATGCACCTCAAGCCAACGCCAAGAGTTTTCGCGTTCCGATGATGGTGCAATCCAAGAAGCGGGCCGACAAGGAACCGCCTCAGTCTGGTCGACTTATTGCTTTACCAAGCGCTCAGTTCGATCTTCCGACAGACACACGTTGTGCTATCGAAATCGATCAGACCGTTTGCTTTCTAACCCCACTTACGATGGCGCCCCGTGCTGGACGGGCACCACCCTCGTTGGTCTGAAGATCTAACCCAATTCAGGTTTTCATCTACGCTTAAACCAATGAGCGTGCAGAGCTATAGGTCCAATCCAATTGGATTAATGGCGCCTGGCTAGTTCAGTTAACGAGGAGTGAATCATTATGACGAATACCGCAATTCTAATTCTGATAGGCGTGGTGGCTATCGCTGCCATTTTCTTGCTTGTCTTCTATTCAGGACGGCGCGGCGAGATGCACCGGCAAAAGACCACCATCAAGCCTGAGTCTCGCAGACAGAACAAAGTTGGCTAGGTACAAAACCTCAACTCACTACTAGCCGACACTCCCCAGCGGATTTAGTTTAGTGGGTTGGGTAAGCAGCTCGCCGTTTCTCCGGCCAGAGCGGCGAGCTGCGACTTTTGCGGAGAAATAAGAGTGAATGTTAATTACTTTATCGCGAGTGTAGTAGGAAGCGAAGCAAGGGTTCTTTTGACCCTTTTCGTCATGTTCTTGGCCGCTAAGATTTTGGCGGAACTGTTCGAGCGCCTCCGTCAGCCGGCGGTGGCAGGCGAAATCTTAGCGGGAATTCTGATTGGTCCAAGTCTACTCGCTTTAGCCGCTCCATCTGAGATTACAGATCTATTGGCTGAGATTGGCGTCATTTTCCTTCTCTTTACAGTCGGTCTCGAAACCAAACCAGCATCAATCTTCAAAGTTGGAAAACGAGCTGCAATTGTGGCAGTGCTCGGGGTGGTTGCTCCCCTCTTCTTTGGTTGGCTCTTGATGAAGGCCTGGGGCAGCAGCGGAATTGAAGCGATGTTTGTGGGAACGGCGATGGTGGCTACCTCCGTTGGCATAACTGCGCGCGTGTTGTCAGGAATGGGCCTACTCGACGCACCAACGGCCCGCATCATTCTTGGCGCAGCGGTGATCGATGACATTCTCGGACTGTTGGTTCTCGCGATGGTCTCGAGCGCTGCGGCCGGCTCTGTCAATTATTTAGAGATTGCGACTACCGCGGGTCTTGCAATCGGGTTTACTGCATTTGTCGCTCTCGTCGGAGCACCGGTGGTCACGCGTGTTGCCCCCAAGGTGGAACAACTTCGAAGCGGACAAGGAACTTTTATCTTTGGTCTGGTGTTGTGCCTGGGTTTGTCGGTAGCTGCATCTTTCATCGGAGTTGCCGCAATCATTGGGGCATTTCTCGCGGGCATGACCCTCGCGGAAGTAGCGGAGAACACTCCCAAGATGCACAGGCAGATGAGTGGAGTGACTGAGTTTCTTGTGCCTTTCTTTCTTGTCAATATCGGAATGAAGCTTAGCCTGGAGGTGTTTCGCTCTTCTTCCATAATCCTCCTTTGCGTGCTGATAACTCTTGTTGCGATCGCAACTAAGTTATTGGGCTGCGGTCTTGGAGCTTTAAACCTTGGCACTCGCCGTGCTGCGCAGGTTGGAATGGGAATGGTGCCGAGAGGTGAAGTTGGAATAATCGTTGCTCAGATCGGTCTGAGCTTGGCAGTGATTGGACCAGAGATTTACGGTGTTGTTCTTTTTATGGCCGTAGCGACGACGGTAATTGCGCCGCCCTTTCTAAAATTACTTTACGCTAACGAAGCAGCTGCCCGTGAAGAGATTGGACCACCTGATGCTGGCGGGATTGTAGCCTCAGAAGATTTATGCAAGATTGGCTGAAGGTGCGTGTAGAAAACAAATGTTGGAGGAGTACATGATTCCTCGAAACAATTGCTAAACTCGGGTGAGGTGAATATGTTCTGTCCAAAATGCGGAGCTGATGCTCAGAATGCTGACTCCTATTGCACCCGATGCGGTGAATGGTTGCCGGATCTCAACTCTCTCACACGGCCAGGATTGTTTAGAAAGCGAACGCGTGAAGAGAAGATCAGAAAGATGCGCATTTTGGAGGCGGTAAGCGCCGGCCTTGCGGTGACTGCAGCCGCCATGATCTTCGCTGTTCTTCGTGGCAGTGCTGACACACAACTCCTGTTTCTATCGCTGCTGTGCTGCCTTATCGTCGCAGTCTATCAAATAGTTAATTTCTATCTCGGAAGCACACTGCAAAAAAAGATCGAGCAGAGTCGACTGAAAACGGAAACGTTGCCACACAAAGGAGTGGAACAATTGAGCTCTGGTCAGGCGACCACCTATGTCAATCCTCACAGTGTTGTTGAGAACACCACCAAACATCTAGACGCAGTTCCGCGGAACATGAAGCGATAAAAAACCCGATCCAGATCACCATCACAAATGAATCTACTCATACAAACGACGCGATTGTGCTCGGGATCTTGATTACGATTCTTGGAGCTGTTTTTATCACCGCTCACAGTGATGCTCTGATGCGCGTCGTGGCTCTCGATTTGGGAGAATGACGTAAAACCACGGATGGATAGCCAACATGCTCCGCACTAAGTTAAAGGAAGCCGGAATTCCTCGTCCTCGGGCTGTCGCAGCACTAACTATTTTCTTTGCAGCCGGCGCAACTATTAGCCTCATCGCCGGCATCTCGCTTCTCCGCCCGAAGAGTTTTCTTGAACCCATATGGCGACTCAATCCTCGTGCGTATGAGAACCTCGCCAGACTAGGTCTGTGGGCAGGTCTTCTGCTGTCTACCATTTCAATGTTATGCGCAGCCGCAGCAATAGGACTTTGGCGTGGTTCAAGGTGGGGATACTGGCTCGCTGTTGGCTTGATTCTTACAAATCTACTTGGGAATGTGATCAACGTCGCGCTCGGTACAGAGCCAAGGGCAATCGTGGGTGTTCCTACCGCTGCAGCTTTACTGGCGTATCTGATAGTGAGTGAGAAAGTGCGAGACTTTTTCAGTAAATCGAAGGAATTAATTACCAAAGGAGATCGGCAAAGATTCAAGTCCTCGTAAGAATATGCTTGAACGCCAGCGCAGAGAGTCAGGCGCAACCCGCAAACGTAAACCCGATGTACGACGCAACAGTGTATTGATTGCAATCTCAGCTTCTAAACGAGCGAGCGGAGCTCCCAGGCAAAAGTGAATTCCCTGCCCAAACGACAGATGTCTATTTGGCTCTCGAGTGATGTCTAACTCATCTGGTTTGGGAAAGACCGTTTCATCACGATTGGCTGATCCGATTACACCGAGTGTCATCTCTCCGCGCGGGATCGTGACACCGTGAATTGTCACATCCTCGCAAGCGTAGCGTTCCGTCAACATGAAGACTGGCGAGGTATAACGGAGCAGTTCCTCAACCGCCGATTTGATCAATACCGGATTGTGGCGCAGTCGGTCCATGGCCTCGGGGTGTTCAAAGAGGGCAAGCATTCCGTTCCCAATCAAATTGACTGTCGTTTCATGTCCGGCGATAAGCAGAAGAAAGGCCATTGCGAGGAGCTCGTCTCTGCTCAATTTATCTCCAGCTTCTTCGGCAGTAATTAGGGCGGTAGCCAAATCGTTCCGGGGATCTCGCCGGCGCGTCTCGAAGAATCGTCGCAAATACCTGAGAAACATCCAGACGTTCGGGATTACGCGCAAGGTCGGACTCGGAGAACTCAGCGAAACAACCGCTTTGGACCACTTATGAAACTTATGACGATCGCTCGTGGGCACGCCGAGGATCTCCGTGATAATGGTCATCGGTAACGGCAGCGCGTAATCACGGATCAGATCGCATTCGCCTTTGTGCATTACTTGCGTAAGTAATTCGTCACCCAGAGACTGGATGCGATCGCGCATGCGCGCAACGAGACCTGGTGTAAAGGCCTTATGCACCAATGTTCGCAAACGTGTGTGATCGGGAGGATCGAGGTCAAGCATGTTCCGTTCGAGTGGTCGGAACATTGGTGGCACCCACGGCAACTTACGAAGCTGCTCCGCTGTCATCGCTTTACGTTTGTCCTTAACGAAGCGTTCGTCTTTCAACAGGATGGCCACATCTTCATAACGTGTGAGTAACCAAACTGGAGTTTTATCAGGCAGGGCAGTGCGGAAGACCGGTTGTGAAGCTCTTAGACTCGCGACCAGTGGAAAGGGATTCGCTTTGAACTGGGGACTTACGATATTAAACTGACTATGGTCCACGGATTGATTTTTAACCACATTCGATGAGATTTGCCAGGATCGGATTCACATTGCCGCGTTTCCGTTAGCGACATCCCAATCTTTACCGTGAAATGAACGACGTCACAACGCCTCATGGGCCAAAAGCGAATGTAATTCATCGCTCATCTGAATCACAGAATGTTTAATTGACCGAACCCACATTAGCGAAAGTCCCGGATCAGGATGACGTCGCTCGTCTGCGTGCCGCGCGAGACTGCGAGTTGCTTGCCATCGCGCGAGAAGTCGAACCAGAAGATTTGGTCAGTCTTGAAGTCTGTCAACTGTACAGGCTTCCCGCCGTCCAGAGGCAGCGACCAGATGTTGGAGACGCCATTAATCGTATCTACGTAGGTCACGGCGCGACCGTCCTGCGTCCAGCGCAGACCGGCGGGGCCGTGGACGCTAACCGGGATGTCGAGCACCTTGATGGGGTCGCCGCCCGCGAAGGGGATGATGGCGAGTTTGAAGGGCGCGTTCGGCTGATTCTCGCGGTGGAAGCAGGCGATCAGGCTGCCGTCGGGCGAGACGGTCGGATTTAATGTGAGTCGATCGCTTAGCGGCACGGGCTGTCCGCCGTCAATGGATATTTTCCAAATGCTGTATCGGCCGGAGCGGCTGGAATGGAAAACCACCCAACGACCGTCGGGCGAAGTTTGCGGGTAGACGTCCCCCGGCCCATCCGTCAGTTGTTTGAGATTGCCCCCGTCTGCGTCCATGCGCCAGATGCTCCTTGCGGCTCCTGTTCGCGTGGATGAGAAGATAATGTAGCGACCGTCGGACGTGGCCCAAGGGTAGTAGTTAAAGCGCGAGTGAGCCGTCAACTGCTTCTGATTCTGTCCGTCCTGCTCCATGGTCCAGATGTCAGTAACGCCGCTCTCTCGTGAGGTGAAAACTATTTTGCCGCCGGGCATCCAGGACAGGCCCTGCGCCCCGTCATACTCACCCGAAGAAATCTGCTTGGCGCGGCTCGCATCTCCCTGCGGCGCAACCCATACGTCTGAAGTGCTATCGGACTGAACCGTGACCATCGCACTTGAATCCGCAGTCAGACTCACCCGGCTATAGTTATTCAGGTCGTTGGTAATCTTACGCGTCTCACCATCCGGATAAGAGAGATGCCAGAGTTGGAACGAAGAGAACAACCGCGCTTGGGGTGAAGGAAAACCCTCGCCCGCAATTACGGCGAGGCCGCTTCCGTTCGCGAGCCAGGCGACCTGCCCAACACTCGACCACTTCTGAGAAGTAATCGGCCTTTCCGCCCCGCTTTCGACTTGCACTTCGACAACGGTCGACGCAAAACCGCTGCCCGGATCATAATTGAGGGCGCCGAGCGCGATCAGTTTCCCGTCAGGTGACCAGGACGGCCCGGCGCTGCTGAAATTGTTGGGCAGCTTTCGCATGGTGACCTGCCTCTCGCCCGTCCCATCCACGTTCGCCACGACCAGTGCAGTTTCTCCACGGAGTGGATCGACGCGCGTGAACGCCAGGCGCGTCCCGTCCGTTGAAAGGGCGACGGGGGAGGCGATGTTTTCGATCACTTTCCGGGAAGCGCCGCCAAGTGTCGGCACCTGATAGAGCGTACGCCAAAAAATTCTTGCAGGCTCCCCCAAGGCGTAATAGATGTAGTCACCGTCTTTGGAAAAGGTGATTCCGTAATAATCCTGGTGGGAGGGCCGCACGATCTGCGTGTCGCTCGTGGTGGCTACCTGGCGCAGCCAGAGGCTCCGCTGCCCGCCCTCGCTCTTAACGTGCGCGACGTATTTCCCGTCGGGCGAGATGCCCGCGTCCGACGCCATACCCGAAGTCGTCAGCCGCTGAAGCGTTGGCGATTGAGATGAGGAGACAGGTCCGGTTTGCTTCGACGTCCATTTGTAAATGCCATAACCGATACCCGCCAGAGAGAGGGCCAGCATCGCGACAATTGCTGAAGCGGCAGACTTGTGCCGCTTGATTTCGCCAAATATGTACTCGGCGCTCGACGCATGTGTCGAAGCCGGAGTCGGCGAAAGGTTGGTTGGTGTCGCAGCAATGTGGGCAGCATCGACGGGTTCGTGAATGGGCGACTCGGTCGCCGCTGGCCGGACTGTAGTATCGATACCGGCGCGGTCTTGTAATTCGCGGCGGCCTTCTTTGAGCTCAATCGCAACGTCTTTGATCGTCTGGTATCTCTCTTCGGCATCTTTCGCCAGACACCGACGCACGATCCTTTGCAGATCGTAAGGAACATGGGGATTGAAATTGGTGATCGGCGTTGGCTGCTCGCGAATGATTTTGTTGAGCGAGTCGATGGCATCTGTACCTTCGAACGCTTTGCGCCGCGTGATCGCTTCGTAAAGAATGCAGCCGAAAGAAAAGATGTCGGAACGATGATCGATCTCATTTACTTTTCCCTGGGCCTGCTCAGGCGACATATAGCCGACCGTGCCCATCACGGTGCCCGGAATCGAACGCTGTGGCATGACCGCGGTTGCCACTTCACTGGAGTCAGCGCCCGGCATGGGCCGTTGCTCGATTAGTTTCGCGAGGCCGAAGTCGAGAATCTTTGCGTGACCGTCGCGCGTCACCATGATGTTGTCGGGTTTTAGATCACGATGGATGATTCCCGCAGTGTGAGCTTTCGCTAATCCTTCAGCGGCATGCTGGAGAAAACGAAGCAGCTTCGGTAGGTCAGTTTGCGAATCATGAATCAGTTGACGAAGAGTAAAGCCCTCGACGAACTCCATGGCGATGAAGTGCGCACCATTGCTCTCGGCAATCTCATAGATATGCGCGATGTTCGGATGATTGAGGGCTGCGGCAGCTTTGGCCTCGCGAACGAATCGCTCCATTCGACCGCGATCCGAAGCGACCTCGGCGGGAAGAATCTTCAGTGCGACTTTGCGATCGAGCGTTGTATCGTGCGCCAGATACACCTCGCCCATCCCACCTCTGCCGATTTCAGAGCGGATTTCGTAGCGACCGAGATCTGTGCCTGCGGCAATCGGCACTTCTTCACCTCCGCTGCCAAGTTGATCCCGACGGTCTACTGCAAATTGGACGTCTAGCGTCCCTGGGCCATAAAAGAGGAAGCGCAGCCGTCCAATTCATGCCTCGCGACGCCATCAATTGAACTCGATCGCGATGAAGTTTACGCCGTATTAGCCTGAGGACGCTAGAGGACCACGTCTTGTAAGTCATTAAAATGAAGCGTGAGTCATAAGTGCTCACGCTGCTCGTGCGAGCCTCACTTCACTCGTCAATGCCGGCCACATAACCGTCAACCAGATGTACGTGCGGTACATGATTCCGCAGCGTAATCGCAAAGTGGCCAATTTCACTTCATGACCCAACCCGCACCACGAATGTGGATTCCGGCATTAAATGAAATTTGTCCGGCATAAAGTGAAATCTTTTAGGTCGCAAGGTGAAATTGCTTGCCGACGAAGGGTACTCAACCCTTTGATACAGCTTCGGTGCGGCGATTCACTTCTTCCCAATTCACGTTCTGAAGAAATGCATCTACATACTTCGCCGCGGCGGCGCCATAATCCATATGGTAGGCGTGTTCGTACATGTCGAGCACGAGTAGCGGCCTACTCATCGGAACATTGTGCATGTGATCCCAAGACCAGTAATTATGGAATTCACCCGTGTGAGCGTTTTGGGCAAAGATCACCCAACCTGAGCCACCACCGAGTGCATTTGCAGTTTTCTTAAACTCATCTTCCCACTGCTCATAACTGCCGAACCACTGTTTAATGACATCGAGCACCTTGCCGCCGGGTTTTGGATCACCTCCGAGGTTTGCGAAGTACAGTTCGTGCAGCACGATAGAGCCACTGCGGACCAATTCTTCTCGCTTCAGATCTCCATACATGTACGCAGGAAGATCTTTTTCCTTGACCATCGCTGCGAGTCGTTGCTCGACCGCATTGAGCGCCTTCACGGCGCCGCCATAATTGTTCTCCCAGTGAGAGCGAATAAGTTTTTCAGAGAGCCCTTTGAGTTTTGCCGGATCGAAGGGCAATGGACGAGGTTGATGCTGGCCGCGAAATGCGCGCGCCGGCGGCGTCTCAGCGATCACGCCCTGGCTCGCAGTTACCAGTTCGCCGGACGCGGTTACTAATCCCAAACCCGCAGCACCCGTCGCAATTCTCGATATGGCATCTCTTCTTGATATATCTTTCATCACCGTACTCCTTGCATCAACGTAAGATTGCTTTCATCAATTCGACCATTCTTCATTTTCACAACAGTATCGGCAAAGGTTGCAGCCTCGAGCTTGTCATGCGTTATGTACAGCGTCGTCAGGTTGAGCCGTCGCTGGAGAAAAGAGAGCTCTTCGAGCAGGGCGGACTTAAGATCTGAATCCAGGTTGGATAGCGGTTCGTCCAGCAGTAATAGCTGTGAACGCGCGACTAGCGCCCGCGCGATCGCAACCCTCTGTTGCTCGCCTCCGGAAAGTTGGCTCGGGTATTTGTCAGCATGAGGAGCCATGTGGACCATTCGGAGTACTTCATCAACGCGATCTCTACGCGTACGCCTCTCCCACCGTTGCGATTGAAGAACGAAATCCAAGTTACCGGCGACCGTTAAGTGAGGCCATAGCGCAAGATCCTGGAACACAAATCCAATGTTACGTCCTCGCGGCGCAACAGTATTTCGTCCTTTTGCTGCGACCTTCTTAGCTGCTATCCAGATCTCGCCATCATCTGGCGTTTCTAAACCGGCGATCAGCCTCAATAGCGTTGTCTTACCGCAACCGGATGGACCCAACAGTGCCATAGCTTGCCCTTCGCGAAGCTCGAGAGAGACACGCTCGATCACAAAGCGTTCGTCAAATCGCTTGGTCACGTCTACGAGTCTTAGAAACGCACCGCTCACGCCGGTTTTCTCGTTACTTTCTTAGGGAGGAAGACAGTGAGCAAGATAAGCGGTATGAGTGTGATGCCCACTTGCATCAGCGCCAATGAAGCGACTTCAGATGAAGGTGTATTCGCGATGAGTGTATAAACGCGCACGGGCAAAGTCGATTCCCCTGGTGGCGCGACAAGTATGGTCGCTCCCAGTTCTCCAAAGCAAAAGATAAACGAGACAACCCATGCTGCCACGATCCCGGTGCGCAGTTGCGGAAGAACTATGCTCGCGAACGTGCGCGTCCAACTTGCGCCTGCCACTTCAGCCGCATGTTCACTTGAGATCGAAATCTGTCGAACACTTGCCGCCAACATCAATGCAGCGACTGGCACAAAACGCGCAATGTATGTGACCACGATTATCCACTGGCTCGAGTAAACCTGGCCCATCACGCCGTCACGATTCCAGAGTCCAATTATTCCGATACCAACCACTGTACTCGGCACCGCAAAAAGAAGAATGAATGCGGGATCGAAAAACGTTCGGAGCCGGTTTCGCGCTCGTGTACGTCCATAGCCGAGCACCACAGCCAATGCAACTATCAATGTCGCACCGGTAAAGGCGAGCCATAAGCTGTTGGCGATCGCTTCTCCTGATGTTGAAGCGGCTGACGCGATGCGATTGATTCCTGTTGTCTCGATCAGCAGTGCGGAGACCGGTAACAGAGTTGATGCAAAAACTACAGCAGCAATCCCGATTAAGATCATAGCTCTCAAAGGACGGCTGAAAGTCAAAGGTAGTCCCAAACGTATGCTTCGAGGTGTAACAAGTAACCGTTCGCCGATAACGAACTTGATCGTCAGACTGACAACCAGCGCAACCACCAGCAACGGGGCGCAGAGAGCGACGCCGGCGCCGAAGTCGTAAAACGCAGCGAATGCGGTAAAGGCTTCCGTGGTAAACACGCGAACACGTAAAAGCGCGGGCACTCCAAACTCTGACAGTGCAAGTACAAACACGATCAGACCGGCCGCAGCAACCGTTGGTCCAATCAGTGGCAGCGTAATTCGCCAAAGCACGCGACCCGGACTGGCTGCGAGCAGCGCCGATTCCTCCAGACGTGCGTCTACACGCCGCGCTGCGGCCTCGGTCGCCAACATTGAGAGCGGATAAAACGTTACGCCAAGGACAACGATTGCGCCTGTGAGACTGT
>Ga0209387_1000059_pt1 | contig 30494 bp, 41 predicted proteins | sample NCControl_FD_187515 | JGI IMG/M metagenome (GOLD analysis project Ga0209387, IMG submission 187515) | Agricultural soil microbial communities from Utah to study Nitrogen management - NC Control (SPAdes) (version 2) | ecosystem: Environmental > Terrestrial > Soil > Agricultural land | place: USA...
CTTGTTCGTGCCCATAAACAAGAACGCATTTACCCGCATGGGATAGCCGGCCTTGTACTTCTCATTGATCATCATATCTTCGTGGGAGATGATCGAATTGAGTTTGGTGTGGTCCTCAATCTTGGACAAATCGCCCTCATGTTGGATTGCAACCAGGGGGTTGGATTTGAATGCTTCGGTCGAGAAATTGTTATTACTCCCGACAAGCGCTTTAGCCTCGAAGACTGTTGTGTAACCTTCGAACAGTTTCTGAATTATGTTCAGGACCGTCGATTTCCCCGTACCAGCCGGACCATAGAGCACCAAGAATTTCTGTAACTTCTTAGAGTCGCCCGAAACAACGGCCCCGATTGCCCATTCAATTTTTGCTCGCTCCTGAGGGTCATATAGTGTCCCCATAAGCTCGTCCCAGGCGCGATGCTCGCCAGGAGCAAGTACGTAAGGAAGTCTCCTAGAGACATAGTCGCCCTTCTTGACTTCTGTATTAGCGAAAGCCAGCGTTTCATCGAGTTGATGACTGTTGTCGCTTATGTTGCCTACGAATCTCCTGAATTGATTCCATCCGTTGTTACCGAAGGAACGGAGATATCGGACAACACACTTTCGACCCTTGGCTTCTTCCTTTTTGGCGAACTCTTGAAGAGCTTGATCCACCAGGCGCTGAACATCGTACTCGTCGGTGGACCACAGTTGTGTTTCCTCGTCCCAAATTGCATAGAACGAACGTCCTCGAACCATCAGATCTTTAGATCGACCGACAGTGAAATCGGGGAAGATTTCCAAGGATCCCTTGTGTTGACCCTTCTCAATCTCTCGCGTCCCGATTTGAAAGAAATCCATATAACCTCCTCCCGGTCTAGTGGCGTTCGAGGACGTAGGCACTCATCTGGTACCAGATCTCGATTTTTCGCTGATCCTCGCGTGGCTGTTGTAGGGGGAATATACCACCCTCGCCACTGTCACTATATGTTCGCCAAATGACGATCTCTAATATCTCGTTGATCGTGTCTTCGGTAAATCTGGTGCGATCTGTATAACCTCGCAGGCCCAGATTATCTATCATTTCCCAAAACCAATAGCGGGGCTCTCCCTCAGCTTCGAAAGAGAGCCTACGCGACAAGGCAACGAGAAGTTCAAGCATGGAGCAGCCCAGATGCATCCATCCGAAATCCACATTCATTATTTTTTGCTGGTCGACGAACTCGAGTCTTAAATCCTTACCATCTTCTATTCGATTGTCATCATTTGGCACGATCCAGACGAACTCCTTGACGAACAGGAGCTTCAACATCCGCCAATAAGTTCGGGATGGATTCTTGACACGAGGATCGGCGACTTGACTGTAGAGCCATGTGAAATATAGCTCGTCAAGTGGCGCCTGCATTCATCTGCCCGCCTAGCCGTCAAGACCTAGGACTTCGACGGAGTACTTCCCCGTACTGAGCAAGATCTCGAAGTTGGCCTTAAGTCTCTCGCTACGAACATAGACCGCGTTTGGATCGTTGGAGCGGTGTCCGAAACGAAGATTCTCTTCTCCAACATACTTGATGTCGTACGGCTCATCCTTGTCATCACACAAGACGTCATCGCCTCGGTAGTAAGTGAGCGTAACGTTGTCGTATTCTTCTTCGTTTTCCCTATTCTCACGAACCGAGATGATGTACGGCCGAGTGCGATCCCGAGAGGCAACCTCCGCCTCAAAGGATTCATCCTCGTCACTTGCTCCGTTGAATACGTTTTGTCGCGGATCGAATTCCATGGGTGGTGCCACCCCGCCTTCGACAGCGTTGTACTTTAGCTTTTGAACAACCCGCTCCAGTTCTTCGTTGGTGGGTTCGCGATGGTCGACAGCAGCTATAGCCGCATCGCCGATGAGATCCTTGACTGCGTCCTGAGGAGTCGGGTACTTCGTCTTGGACTCGTAGTAGGTACGAGTGCGCTCGATCTCCTCTTCCATCTGCTCGTTGTACTTGTCATTCAGCCGGCGTACGGCGAGTTGATAACCCGCAGCGCCACCTGCCGCGGCAGAGATCAAAGCAACCCCAACCACAAGTAGGAACTTCTTCATCGCCAGACCCTCCTAGATCTTGTCCCAGATGGGTCCATCGACATTGAAGTCGAGCAGGACGGCGTCGTTCCAACCATTCACGAAGTCCCGGAAACCCTCGTTGTTTGGATCGAATATACCGAAGTCGACGTAGTCATCTCCGCCAGATCCAAGGACCCAGCCCACAACGGCACCCTCACGAGTTCGTTTCATCCCCAGCATGTCGTAAACCTCGTTGAGGAATACGTGGCCTCGAGCTCGCAGCAAATCATTCGCGTGGCTCATCTGGCACTTGAGGAACATCACGTTGTAGGACGGCTGGCGATTCCAGTTCGGAGAGCTCTCATCGAAATACTTGGCGTAGATCGAGGCGCCGTCTTTACCTACCCGCTGAATGGTCTTGATGACCGGACCGTTCTTGGTTTCCTCGACAATCTCAACATCTCGAGTGCCGTAGCGGAATTCTTGGTCCCGCTCCTTCCCGAAGGCGTTTACCACACGATCGCGATACTGCTTGAAACCCTTGTCGAGCGCTGCGTATGCCGCGGCCAACCCCACGTTCCTACGATTCAACGTCACGTGAGATCCCGTGAGCGCAGCGATTGTGGTGATCCCCACAAGAATCGCAGGGCCGTACAGCTTGGCAATCTTGGTGCCGGTGCGAAGATAGATCAGGACAATATCCCGCTGACGATCCTCGTCGGAGTACTTGACACTCTCCAGAGTGCGGGCCGTCTTGAGATCTTCCTCTGCCTCGTTGAGCACTTCCTCGAGCTTCAGGGTTGCACGGGCAGCCAGGACTGCAGTTCCCACCACACCAGCAATACCCACCGCGAACAGAATTGCCGGCGAGTGTTTCTGGGTCGTGAGAATCTGACGACCCACCTTGCTTGTTACCAGGTCTTTCAAAGACTTGAGATTCATTATATACCTTTCTTGAATAGCAACGTTTAGTTGATGGGTTCGGGTTTCGGCAAGTCAAGCAAATATCCCGCTCGAGTCTTTGTCACACCGGCCCCCCGCATATCAGACCAGCCCCACTTGTGGTCGATAGGCGTTGGTGTCTCGCCAACCAATTCATACAAGTCAGCTACCGAGACGGTTTCGTACCTAGATATAATGTCGAACATGCGCTCAATGACTTCCTGTGCCTCAGCTCGTGTGGCCAGCACAAGGTCATCGAAGTTCTGCACGCCTCGAGTGCGTCGGTTAGCTTCTCTCGCTTCGTCTGGTCTTGTATATGGGGTCGATGACGAGAAGCGATTGTATGAAACATATCCGCTGGAACCACTCGAGCGAGAGCCGGTACGACGGTGAGGAGGCTTTCCGTCCCCATATAGGAATCGATCAACCATCTGGCTGAACGCATCCGAGGCCAAATCCTTTGCGGCCGGCACAACAACGTCGAATAGGATATAACCCATAACGCTGCTAGCGTCTTCGCCACTGACGAAAGTCTCCATGAAACGCCGACCAAGAGACTTTTGCTTCCGGGTGACCTCCCCAAGTACAATTTTCTCTATTTTCTTCGGCTCTTGTGGTTTGGGAGCCTGACTGTTGCTAGGAAAGTCCATATTTCCTCGAATTCGGGGGAAAACTAAAAGCCCGTGTTAGGGGCTGTTAGTTTGGTGGTCTACTCGGAGAGGTGACGACCTTCATCAATGCCTTTTTTGATCTCTTGCCACTTGGCAATCAGTTCATCGATCATCGAATCCGTGTACTTCTTCGCACCACTAGCAACCAATCCGCTCAGAACCCACGTTGCAGCCTCGACGGCGACCTTATCAGTCACTTTCGAGATGTCAACATTGTTCTTAACGATGGCCTTAATGATGATCTTGGTACCGGTTCCAACGACGAAGCTGATCGCCATTTTGGCGAAATCGGTTTTAGTCATGGAGGGTCCTTTCTCAGGGGTAGGGGTCTCACTATAGAGCGTGTTTTTCTTGCGATAGACGGGACACATTTTCATCCAGGGTGGGGCTGGATTCTCGGCTGTCGTTTACAAGTCAGCATCCTGAGTAAGGCTTTCGTCAGACCCCTAAGACGTCTACCTTTGCTGAATCTCCCCATCTATCGGTTTACCCATTAACGCTTTGTCATGGCGATCAGCAGAAGACTTCGCGGAATGTTGTTCCCAGGAAGAGTGCTCAAGAGACGCTGGAACTCCTCCTTCGACATGGCGTCAAGCTCCTCGGGTGTGTAGTCGTCCGGGAAAGCCTTCGCCTTCGGAGCACCGAGTTGCTCGAGATCGCCTGATGCCTTCAGCTTCTTGGCCAGATCGGCTGGCAGAATGCCCGCACACCACTCCGCACACGTTTTGGGGTCCGTGAGAAATTCTATCAACAGCGATGAGAACGCCTCACTGTTCATGAATTGCTCGGTGACTTCCTCAGAACGATAGAACTCGTCGTCCTTACGAATTCCGACCGACTTGCGAATCAGCTGCTCCAAGACCTCGATGATCTTGGCGACATCTTGCTCCCGCATGATCTGATTCATAGCCCGCTCAAGGCCACCCATCTCAGAATCCATCCGGAACATCTCTGTTGGCGGGATGCTGAAATAGTAGGTCTTGATCCGCGGGTTTCCGTCAAGATCAGTGACCGAAATATCCTTCTTGATCATTCCTTGCCTTCCGATTCTGCGTTGAGTGATTTGGTCGAAACTAGCTCTTGACGGCCTCAGGCACGACCTCTTCGCCGTGCTTCCGAAACTTGCGATACAGCATGACCCCGCCGACCACCAGCAAACCCGCACCAGCAGCGATGATCACTCGCTTCGGCGTGAGGAGGGCAGCGTTCGCTTGAACCACCTCCACGGCAGTCTCCGCGGTTTCCATGACAGCATCTTCGACGACGGGAGGGACAATTTTTGCCATTTCTTCTCCTACATTAGACGGCTATAGCCGCGGATTGGGAATGTCTTGAAATCGATTGCGATGCAGGGTTGGCCGTCCTTAGCCAGCGTGGTGGTGAATTTCACGTCGAGCACAGTGTCCAAATTCCAACCGACGTCATTGGATATACTGGTGGCCGACAGACCAATTCGATCGTAGAAATCCGACAACGATGCGAATGAGTCATTGATGACCTGAAGGTTGATGTCGTTCACAGCTTTCCGAATGGACTCCACATCACTTCGGAAATATCGACCGGTATACAAGTCATAACACAACTGTTCGCCAGTACCGATAAGGATGACCTCACGATCCTTCAAAGGATCATTGTTGACGCGATCCTGGGCGATCTCGTCTCGGTAACCCTGCTCTTTTCTAGCGCCAACCTTCTCGACGATTTTGGCCTTGTATTCTTCCAAGGCCTTCTCTGAAATTGTGAACGCGGCAGCTAAGGCAACAGCACGGCGATGCTCGATACGGTTTGCGAGAACAATGCAAGTAACCGTCAGCAAACCAGTAGTAACTGCTGGAATATACAGTTTCCATACCAGTTCTACCTTCTCTTTGGCCGGCATCCACAAATCATGTACGTCCTGCGCCTCATTACGCTCTCGGATAAGCTCGGCGGCTTTGAATGTTGCCTTCCCCACAAGATATGCAGTTGTGATCGTACCTGCCACTCCAGCAGCGGTCAGAATTGCCGGCGAGTTGTGCGTAACGAGCTTCTCTGCTCGCTTGGCGAGCTGCACGAGGCTAAGCATTGGTTTTCCAACTCAACTCTTCGTACTCACGCTCTTCTTCCATCGGGTGAATATACTTCGATCCACCAGGAAGATACTTGGCATTCTCGATTGTCTGGTTAGCTGCGGAAAACCTTCGAGGAAGCTTAATGATCTTGTTAACGATCGTAAGAGCCAGGAAGGTACCGCCGATATAGCTCCAGATTTGGAAACCCATCTCAATGGCTGGGTGAAATTTCATAATGCCTCCTAGAACAATGGGGCGATTTCTTCCTTCTCGCGAATCAACGCAGCGAAGAAGTTCTCGTCGTTGTAGATTGGTTCCCTTGGTGCTGCGAACGCGAACTCCCTGGACTGAGAGTACGACGGCTTGGTCTTGTCGTATCGGTGTGCGCCAGGCTTCTTTCCTGCAGCCCGATATATAGCGACCCATTCGGAGAAATACGTAGTTCCGTCGGTGTTGAGCTGACTCAGATCCTCGCGGTTCCTTGCCAGCTCCAGACTTCGCTCAACACGCATTTCCTGTAACTCATCATGGACGTACGTCCCTAGTGTTGCTAGGAGCAGGATTACTGACACTGCCAACCCCGCCTTCACGATGAAGAGGAGTGCCTGGAGGATGTTCATGATCGTTTCCATTTTCTTTCCCTTTCATTTGACGGGGTTTTATATAAATCTAAGACGTCCCTACCATTCTCATCGCTCACACACCGCTCGGGGAGCCACTGTGCTGACGGCATTTTTATCGAATAGTAGGGACGCCGTAGAAAAACATAAAACCAAAGACCGTGTTAGGGTCAGTGGTTTCGAGTTGATTACTCCTTGATGGCGTAGTACTGGTCGGTCAGATTGTGCTCGTCCAGGAACTTGTTCAGCTCACTCTGGTTACGCATGATCAGCAGGATGAACGCGGTGGCGGTCAGTCCAACAGAAATGGCAACTCGGTGCTTCTTCACAAAGTTCACTAGGAACGAAATCTTCTGCGACATAGTCTTCTCCTTTTCAGAAGTTAGGGGTCTCACTATAGGCCCTGTAATTTCTGCGAGAGAAAACCTAAAACCCTTGTGGGGTCTAGGTTTTGAGATCACTTAGATAGTCCTGTTCTTCTCTCGCTTTTCTTGAATATGCAGAATCGCAATGCCTATACTGACACCGGCGAATAACGCGACGATGCCCACAAGGGCAAGTTTGGCTTCTGCTTCTTCTTTGGTTGAAGCGGTGAAAAAGTCTTTCATGATTTCTCCTTAGGCGGGGTCTCATTATAATGTATGCAAAACCTGCGAGCTTTTTTCGAAAATCTCACCCGGGGAATTTTCCAGACCAAAAATTATAAGCCATGTCGAAAAACATAAAGAGTGCACAAGGGTCAGCTTGCACACTCTCTACGACGACCTTCATTTTGGGGTTCGGTTGTTCATCGAAGTTTTCCAACAAAGCCGAGCGCTTTCGTAGCAATGACGTGAATACGTTCGTGGTTCAGGATCAACAAGATTCCGGCGATATTTGCAGCGGCAGACAGCGCGACATCTGGGCTGGGAATCCAAGAGGGTTCTACATCCTTCTTGAGTTTCATCAGCTTGATTAATTGATCTGCTGCGGCCGAATATTCTTCGGTTTCTTCGTCGAGTCCTTTCAACGCACTAAACACATCCGCGATTGCTTCATCGAGCGGTGTAGGCTTGTTTTCTTTCTTCAGGAACATGGTGTCTCCTTAAGTGGGGGTCTCACTATAGCGGGTGTTTTTCCCGCGACCCTAAGAAGACGGTGGTACTACCTTCAGAACCAATTCGTTCTTGGTTTCGAGTGATCTTGGATTGATGTCGCGCAGACGAAGCTGAGAACCGGATTCGCCCGGTTCAACGGAAATCACGCCGTCGTATTGTTTGGGCTGTTCCAGTTGTCCAGCGTTGTACGTCTTGGTGGAGATACCCAGAAGCGTACCCAGCAGTGTGTCAATCACAGCAATTGTCCCCATGACCTCAGGAACGTTGGGGAAATGCCAGATCTGCGCCAGACCGAAGTATGCTGCCGACAGAGCCGGCAGAAGAACAAGCGCGACAAATTTCAGCTTGTTGTAAACCGCATTGGTGAATAACACTCTCTTTGGACCTTTCTTATCGTTTTTAGGTCTCTGCATCCTCCACATTCTCAGGGCCATCGAGAGATTGGCCGCGGCAATCAGCGACATTTCAATAATACTTATCCAGTATCTGATTTTGATATCCGGCCGGAGCAGTATAAAGAACACCGAAATATCTATGGCGAAAGCAAGCGCTGCCGCCTGATACATGAATAAGCGCCCGAGTAATCGCGAACGCCACGGTGAGGATGCATATATGATTGGAACCGCGTTGACGCATATAGCGGTGAGGATCGCTACGACTACAACGACGGATCTCAGGAAGGTAATGTCGTTCATCCTGTGATCCCTCCGCGAATGATGTGCTCTAATTGCTCGGCGAAGTGGTTGCGCTCTTGAAGTTTCTTATGTGCCTTGACGACCGCGTTTACTTCTCCAGAACGCTGTTCGGTGTCATGTAACTTCTGCTCAGCATCTTCAAGAGCCAGCTTAGCCTCTTCGCCGGACTTATTTTCCCTTCGAAACCACATGGGTTCCTCCCGGCTGCCTTGCTCGTTCAGCCACTTCGACGAGAGCAACCAGGAGATTATGATCAGTCTTGGCAAACTCCAGAAGCTCGGTCGTTTGGCTATCCGAGAGCTGTCTAGCAGCTTCAGCTTTCTCGTAGGCCTGCCGCCATTTATCAGCTTCTTCCTTTTTTTCCTGGTACGCAGCATTCGTCCAAAGACGTCCAGTGAAGAGCATCAAAATGAGCAAGCCTAAAAGGGCAGACGGAGTCAGAACGCCGATTGGTATACCGACTATCTCCGTCACTAGATCGTCTCCTTCCACACGCCTAATGTTTTAACATAAGGACGTGCAAGTTTCCAAACCCCAGCGTGTCTTACGTACGGAACCGCGATCTTCCACGTTGCTCCATCCTTGTACCGGACGCCGGCAATTGTCTGTTGCAACACCGGTCCAGAATATGCACCCCAACCAACCGAGTTATGCGCTCGCACCCAGAAATAATAGTTCGTACCTGGCGTTAATCCGGTAACTGTTTTGGGCGACGTAGTGGAGGTGACGAAAGAGGTCGGCGCCGTGTTTGTCAAAGCGTAACCAACCTCGTAGTTGTCAATAGAAGCCCCACCGTTACCGTTGGGAGTCCAGTTGACATCGATTGTGGTGGGTTTGACATTGGTGAAGGATGGGTTACTTGGAGGGTCGGGAACCGTGGCTCTCTGAATCCACTGCGTGAAGTTGGTAGGTCCACCAAACCCACTAGTTCCCGTGGCGCCCAAATGGAACGTCACGTTCTGTGAATATGTGATGTTCCAAACACCCAGCTGTTGCCAACCAGCACCAGCATTGTAATCGAACTCTTGCCAACCCTGAAACGAACCGTCGATTGTTGCTGCCCAAGGAAGTTCGTGATCGAAGGTTGTACCGTTGTTTGAGTTGATCCAGAATTCGATAGTTCCAGAAGAAGCTCCCGGAGCATTGTCGCTGATCAACATCGTCCCGGAGCTACCAGTACTCCTCGTATACTCCGTCACTGTAGCTCCTAAGAAATGATCTTGAAGTAGATATCCCCGTCTGCACCACCGGTTGGATCTGCAGTACCCGAAGATATGCCGGCCGCGGTACGATAACCGGACTTACCCACCGGGATCAACGCTTTGGTTTGTGCGATGTAATCACGACTTCGGTTGATTTCGGTGTCGCCATCCTTAACCAAATCAACACCGCCGTTCAGAATAGCGAATCCGGCAGCAACCGCATCGTCTCCGACAGCCATGACTTCTCCTATGTAGTTGCCGAATCCCAAACAAGGGTCGGAGAAACTGCGTCCCAGACTTGACCAGCCGGCCAAGCATTCCATGAACCTGGCGTAACGAAAGCGTTCACCACAAGTGTAGGATAAGAACGATCTCCTTCTCTGTCCGAGATAAATATCTGCTCAGTTACCTGCATAATGCTGCTAACACCTTCGGTGTTCTTATACTCGAGAAGATCGCCTAGGTGATAGTCAGTTCCGTATACGTACTTACTATTTTGGTTAAGCTCACCATCGAACGCAGAGAAACGCCGATTCTTGGCTAGCTCTTCCTTGCCTCGCTGGATCATCTTGGCTGAAGCGGTTGCAGGTACTCCGTCCGTAATATCATCAGCCACCACGATAAGGATATTTCGCTCAAACCCGGCAATCGTTGGATCGACATCTTCGGCAAGGACGATTTCGCTGCCCACCGGGGAGAACACATAGGCCACATTCTTATAGAGGGCTATGGACGTAAGCTCTGTGGTGTTTGATAGGTTGTCCAACCCCTCGCTGAATACCACCGCGGGAAGTGTTGTCTGTTGTGTAGTACGATCACTTCCCATGTAAATATCCCAATACAAAACTGCTGTGTCAGGATGGCGAACCAGACGGAAGCCCATCAGATAGTAGTCACAAATATCCTTGATGGCCTTATATAACGTGACCGGATCGATCGCGTAAGTGATTGTGTCTGTTGGTTCTGGCGTAGTGTCTGCGGGAAAAAGCGGCATTCTAGCCTCGACGATACCGGGAATGATATCGTACGTTGTAAGAAGACCGTCCACACAAATATCATTGAACAGCTGCCGAGCAATGTCTGCCGGTTGATCAGTAATCGTCCATTTGGGTGTTGTGGTCAAGTCGCCCATGGTGCTTCGAGCAACCCGGTTCTCTAGAATGGCTTCCAGCGATCGCCCTCGTACTATCAGAACGTCGCGGCCTTCATTGTCGGTGGTGTCCTCGACAGTCTCTATCACCATCACACGATAGGACTTGACGATGACGAGCCGAAGGCCGGCCAGAAGGCGACTCCGGTTGTCGTGAGTTGAGTGGAGTTTCAACTCAAAGTCGCCGTAAGCCGAGAACCGCTCAGTCCAGATGAGTGATTCGTATCTATCGATGACGCCCACACGACGATAGAGACTGTCGAGGATGTACACCTCCATTACAGACCTCCGTACCGATTGGTAAATTGGTAGGTGAATGGAATCGCTGCGCCCGTGGCGTAGAACCGGAAATAGTTAGCTCCAGGTTGTAAAGCAAACCATGACGACTGCGACGACATGCCATACAAGAGCGAACTCTGAACGCCCGATCTTGTAAGAGTGATGCCTTTTTGACCGACGTTCGTATCGATCACCAAGGTATCTAGATCAAGCAATGTAGCGGTGAATTCGAGCGACTTGATTGTGTTGTCTGGTAGACGGTGATAGATAACGAAATCACTTTCAGAGCGATTCAAATTCAGTGTGAACTTGATGCCCGTCTCTACCGTTCCATCATAGTCAATCAAGAACTCGGTTGTATCCGATACCGTATTTCCTGAACCATCAACCGGAGTCAACTCCACAAAATCCGGATCGGGACAGATGATGGATATAACTGCCTGCGGTTCCTTTGCGAAGAGTGGAGCCTCGAAAGACTCCACCCGACCATCTATCGAAACCGTAGGGCCGTCTGTATCGAAGAACCGGAGATTGACCGCAGACTTTGGCATGAACCAAGCGTACAGACCATTCCGGAGATCCCGGACGGAAGTCGAAATATAATCCGGCTCCAGTCCGAGATACACCAGTAGATTCCGAGATTGCAGCTTGGATGACTGATATTGAACGCCATCCAAAGTGGCAAAGTCGGACGTCACAATCGTGGCTTTTACGGGATCGAGACCATCGACCCCTTCCAAGACGTAACCATCCGCAACATCATCCAGCACGAAGGTTTGAAGCGTGCCCGCTGCGTTACGCACTTCTATTTGATTAAGCATTGGGCGCTACCGCCTCCTTCGCTCGGGATAGTAGGTTCTTCGACTGACGATACAATTCCGCCTCAGACAAAGCCTTTGGCGAGGTGTTGTACTGGTTAAAGGTGACGCCTCCGCCGCGGCCATCATCGTCATCATCCGGATCTGATGTCGGCTTCCTATTCTCATCAAACCCTCTAGAAACGATCTTAGCCTTCGCATATGCCGAATCGAAGGATATGGTAGGAGCAGTCAACAGATTCCCAATCTGAGACGCATCCTTGCGGATAGCAGTCAAATCGAGAACCGGTGCGATGACAGGATTGATCTCCATCGGACCAGATATGATCTTGGACAAACCACTAAGCGACCCCTGAAGGGAATCGATAGCGGTTGATCCAACTTCCTCCGCCGCTCTAGAGACCACCTTGGCGTACCGACTGATACCAAGTGCCGCACCCTCATCGAACATCTGACCCATCCAGAACGTTTCCTTGGACGGAGACTTGATTCCCAGGAAATCCAGCGCAGCATCGAGAGCATTCTTAGCCACCCTCTTGGCAGCTTTCGTAACCTCGCTTGCTCCACTTAGTAAACCCTTTGCCATACCTTCAATCATAGCAGATGCCAGATTCCCGCCAGCCCTACCAAGCTCATCCGAGTTGTTTCGAATGGCATCAGCTAGACTATTGATGAATTTGATGATGAACTCGACACCGGCCTGAATTACCTTAGGTAGACCATCACCTAGGCCCTTGATGAACTGCGCAACTATCTGAAGAGCCACATCCACAACTTGGCGAATGTTGTTTCGAATAGCCGTCAAGACACCAACGAGAATATTATAGCCAGCCTCAGCTAATTTCGGAACCGCTTCCACGAGAACGTTGATAAGCAAATCAACCAGTACGAGTATTGCTTCTTCAAGCTTTGGCGCTATGTCGATTATCGCTTGGAGAAGAGCAAGAAGTACTGTCGTGATTGCTTTGAGTATCGCAGGACCCGCATTGGCGATAACGCCGGCGATGGCTATCAGGCCCAAACCGATTTGTTCAGCCAGAGTTGGAATCAGACCGATCAAACCAGCAACTATGGCGATGATCGTAGCCGTCAATGCAGCGCCAGATATACTAAGCGCCGCAACAGCTACTGAGAACGCTAGAATACCCACACCCGCGGCGGCAAGGCCAACGCCAATCAAAGCGATGGCAATGCCAAGTCCCAGAAGGGTTGGGACAACTGGTGTTAGAACCGCACCAGCTACGCCTAGAACAAGGAATATACCGGCCAAGGTAAGAAGACCCTTGCCAATCTCGCCCCAAGACATTTGCCCAAACATCTGAATGATAGGTGCCAATATAGCCAGAGAGCCAGCCACAATAAGCAATGCAGCTGCGCCTGGAAGAGCGCTTGTCATGAAATTCATAGCGAGGGTGATGATTCCAAGAGCTCCCGCTAGCGTCACAAGACTCTTAGCAATAGATTCCCATGATTGAGAACCCATCTTGGCAAGAGCGTCTGTGATCATACCCAGAGACAAAGCCACTAGCAATATCCCCGCGGCCGACAGAGGTGCAGTCGGAGGAATCAAGGATATAGCCAGACCGATGATAGTAATAGCACCGGCTAGTGCGGTCAAACCAGCACCGATATCCGACCAAGACATTCCGCCCATTTTGACAAGAGCGTCTGCAATCATCCCAAGAGACATTGCAGTGACCAGAACCCCGGCTGCAGATATAATCGACGACGGGGGTATCAAAGCCAGAGCCGCGCCGATCAAAGCCAGCCCGCCCGCCATAGCAGTTAGGCCTTTGCCTATTTCTTCCCATGTGAGACTGGCAAAGTCAAGCATTGCGCTTGCGAGGATCTTAATACCCACCGCAAGAAGAACAATGCCAGCACCAGAGAGAAGACCGCCCTTGTCGACTGTAGCGAACTTGGTAAAGAGGGTAAGTGCGGCCAACACGGCGCCGACACCCACTAGACCTTTAGCAAGTTCCTCCCAGCTCAGTCCTGCCAAATCAGTAACAGCACTGACGAGAATCTTGACAGCCCCTGAAAGGATAACCAACGCCACACTAGTAGCGATTAGATCTGGCGAGGGGGGCATCAATTTAACAGCAGCGATGAGCGCACCCAGCAAGACTGTTGTTCCGGTCAAACCTTTAGCGAGTTGCTCCCAACTGAGATCTGCCAAATCTTTGACAGCTGAGGCTAGAATCTTTACAGCCACAGCGAGCAGAATAAGTCCTGCCGTGATCAAAGGCATCTTGGCGAGGCCGGCAAAACCAGAGAACTTCTCGAACAGAAGCAAGGTCCCCAATAGCTGACCGAACATCACTGTGATTGCGGTGAGAGATCGGGTCAATCCTGCTGCGTCGACTTTAGACAGTTGAACGACAGATATGGTCAGAATGCCGATAGCAGCGGCAATTTGGAGCAATGTTGCTGCTCGCAATGTTGTCTGCATCGTCTGCATCGTGTCGGTCAACTGATCGAAGGATTCACGGATAGATCCGAAGATTCCTCCGCCACCTCCGCCAAATATGTTCTGAATCATCAACAACAAAGTCGCGAAGAGACCAGTGTTGACAGTTTTAAGAACATCACCAAAGTCGATCTGCTTAATCAGATTCGAAATATAGGTGCCATACTCACCGAACCAGTCCGCAACTATTTGACCAACGCGAGAAGAGTCCTTCGCCACCTCATCCAAGACAGAACTAACTCTGCCCCAGACTTTGGCTATAACCTCGCCCATTTTGGTCAACGGCTCGAACTTACCGGCTAGACCCGTCAGACCCTTAACGGCAGCCTGACCGTCGAAATCCTTAAACAATCCCGACAAATATCCGGCAAGAATCTTGAGGAGGATGATTGGTACCGACAAGACATTCCCAATCACTTGGAATATCTTAGCGAAACCTTCACCATCCTTGATTGCTTGTCTTAGCGCAACAAGAAAATCACCGATGTTAGCAGTGATCTCGAGGAAACTGCCAGAGCCTTCCGAGGCGATTCCGAACAAACGGAATAGAGTCTTCGCTACTTCCTTGACAATATCCCATCCGATGCCGAAAACTGCAAAGACTCCGGCGAATGTCCTCCGGAGCTTATCTGCGGTTTCGGAACCGACCTTCAAACCAGCTGTGAAATCCCTAAGTATGACTGTGATCTCATATAGCTGCTTCCCTGTGACCGCCGGGAATATCTCTCGAAATGCGTCTCGAATGGGCTTAGCAACGGATAGAAGAGCGTTGAACGCATTGCTAATCGTCTCAATCGCAGCAGCACGACCGCCGAGCGCCTTCCAATCAGAGAGTACTTTATTCCGCATGTCCGCGGTAGTCTTGACATACTCACCAATGACGTTATTAACGTCGGTGAACATGTTTCGAGCTTCTTCGAAATCACCAAATATGATCTGCCATGTCTGCGCCCAACCTGATCCTGCAGCTTCCTGCAGAGTATTGATAAGTTGAGACAGCGTCTTGACTTTGGTGGCCGCATCCTGAGCAGTTTGCCCCATCTTCAAGATGCCGGCAATTTGCTGGTCGTTGTACCCCATAGTCTTGAGCTGTGCTGCTGTCAGATCACCGGTGAACTTCGATAAAGTTTCGGTGAGGATTCCGGACGTCAACCATCCAGTTTCCAGAGAATTTCGGAAGCTCCCAGCATCCTTGATAATCGTATCAATCGCTACGCCATGAACCCGGGCAGTCTCCATCAAAGCGTCTTGGAAGACCTTACCGCCCATGCCGGCGTTAACAACTGAGTTCCAGTCGATAAGTGCGACCTTACCCGCTGCCAACGCTTGGGAAAGTTGGTACATGGCCGTAGCAGCCTGCTGCGAGTTTGATCCAGATATAGCAGCAAGGTTAGCGATACCTTTAATCGCGTTGGTTGCCACTTCCAGTTGAACGCCGGCCGCAGTGAACGTACCAATATTCCGTGCCATCTCCGAGAAGTTATAGATGGTCTGATCGGAATATTCATTCAGGATTTGCAAAGCTTTGTTGACATCGTTCAGACCGGTGTTCTGCCATTGTGTGTTCGACAGAATAGTCTGAATCGAGTTCAGGTTTGTTTCGTATTCGTTGAGGCCGGTCTTGATGGGATCTACGGTAAGAGATTTGACCAGCGCCGTACCTGTATGAAATGCTTGTGTGGTGATGTTCGCGAGAGCGGTGATAGCAATAACCGACAACGCTTTGAATCTGTCGGCAATGGCGTTAACACCTTGCTCGATATGACCCAAATGAACGTTTTTACTGGCCGCTCCGAGATCAGTCAGACCTTTAGTAGCGCCCTCGAGCTTGAGCCCTTTGTTGAGAGTATCGAGTGTGTGAAGAGTTGTTTGGGCGTTCTTCTCAAATTCCTTGTTGTCGAACGTCATCTGAACAACTCTAGGATCAATGCTACTCACGCTGAGGTCACCACCTTCCACACTCGGTCTGCTATTTTGTCAAATATGGGCCTGATAGCTGGATTGATATAATCCTGACCTTGTACAAAACCACCAGTACCAGTTGCGTATCCGTATTGAAGCATAATTGCCACGGGAAAACCGTTCTCAATGTCTGTGTTCATCCAGACAACCGAGTATTTGCCGTCCTTGGCGCCTACTTTATAACTCCATGAAGAAGCCACCAAACCAGTCCTCACCGGTGTTGCCAGTGACAGAGCTGTAACTCCTAATTTTCCTGCGGAATCAAGCATCAGCATGATTTGATTATGCAGCGTCTTCATGGCTTTGAGAAAAGCCTCAGTGTGCTTGAAGGAGCCGCTAGAAGACATGGTTATCAAAACGGCTCCTTTTGTTGTCAGGTAGGAGTTACGTTGGATTGATAGAGAGTGGTTTTGCGAGCGTAATCGATGGTGACGTTGTTAAGCGTGACCAGTTTGTCTAGAAACGCTTGGAACACGGCATCTCTCTGTGCTTCCGTCGCCAAGCCCGTTGGGGATACGGAACAAACGATCGTTACGCCAGTTGGTGTATGGGTTGCAGCGAGCTCCCATTGTCTCCTAGCGCCTAGATCAACATCGGGAGAATATGGCATCTTACGCTCCTTAGATTTGTACCGCGAGATTCGCAAGGTCGGCAAAATCTGCTACGCCTCCAATATCTTCTACTAAAATCGAAAGAGCATCACCCCCCGCAGGGCTCCCGGTCCAGAACCGTGCGTTCCCAACAGCGCCGGAATTTGCCATTGTCATAGAGAGTTTTGTCGCCACATTCGAGCCGCTATTGTTTTTTACATAAGCTACCGTTTGAACACTAGCTCCTAATCCTCCAAAGCCGGCAGGATAATGATAATAGTGCTTATTCAGTATAGTCCCAGTTGTTGAGGCTGAACCTTTTCTGACTTGCATAATCATCCAGCTGGATGAACCACTATCATTATTAGGACCGTAGCAAATAGTCAGTTTGTACAGTCTGCCATTCACAAAGGTGTAAGTCGGCTCAACCGCCCAGGATGCGGCGGGAACTGCTACCTCCGAAGATGTTGTACTAGCTACAGTAGTATTGGTGTTGGTGTACTGACAACCGAGAACGCCCTTGCCTGACAAAGCGACAGCCGCCGCAAGACCTTGAGGAGTTACCGCCCGTACAGCATCAGTTCCAGTTATCGTTTCGGCCGACGTAGCCAGTTCAACTTTTCCCGAAACGGTCGTACTTGCAGCGGCAACGTGCGTGGTAACTGCGACCGGTAGATTTGCGGGAGTTAGAGCTCGAGTATTGTCAGTTCCGGTAGTAGCTTCCGCGTTTGTTGCTAGTTCGACTATTCCTTTTGCAGTATCGCTAGCAACTTTTGCCTGAAGGCCCGCTGGTGTGACAGCTCTTACAGCATCAGTTCCAGTTATCGTTTCGGCCGACGTAGCCAGTTCAACTTTTCCCTTGACAGTCTCACTTGCATCGGGAATTGCCGCCAGAGCAGATCCAGCATCGATTGTCGAACCGTCGTGTTGTTCAAGAATTAGATTACCGGAACCATCTATATGTCCTCCGACAACCGTATCGGCCTCGAGGGCTAACAGCCGAGGTAAAGTCATACTTTGAACGGTGGCCATTTCCCCTCCTAAAGAGAGCTGATTTGGTATTCGTCAGGATTTAGAATGATAACTGACGGCCAATCGATTTGGAACGTAGTGGCGTCCAGCATTGTAATTGCCGAATCAGGCCCGATGACGCTAAACGTCCCATCGCCATGATCAACCACAAGCAGCAATGAAGCTTGCTCGACGATTTCCCAGACTTCTTGTGGCGTGGGGAGACGAGGTGGCTCAGATGCGTTTCCGTAGAGCACGTCCTCAAGATCCGCGAGCATCCAAGAATATCCTACCATCCCATCTACGATTAAATGGGCAGTTGATCGGGCAAACGGCACTTGTACAGGCGTGGTGGTGAATGCCCAGCTGAATCGATCCGAATCCTCTTGCTGATGAGATACCTCGGATGGAGATATAACGACATTATAGACTAAGTGAATCTTATAATAATCATCAGCGCCCGTCCTATAACTGAGACCGAAGCTTCGAGGGCGAGTTTGAACTAGGATTTCGTCATAGAAAACGTTGGGATAGGTGAAAGCCTCAATGACACCAGCAAATTGACCCTCAGATCGCCGGTTCTGAATTTTCATCCCGTCAACGTAGCGAGGGCGATATAACGATTCAATCGGAGCCTCTCGAAGTGCCGAAAATCCATTCCAAGCTTGACCTGGACCCACAGGGGGATAGAAAACGACTCGATCTATACCCCATTCCGAAATACGACTTCCGTCCCAAGTCAATCTGCTCATGGCACAAACAACGCAATCAATTCGTCGGGAGTTGGTAGCGTTGGGGGATCGAGCTCGGTGCCGTAGAGAAAATCCTCCACCTCTACCAAAATATCCGGATCTGTACTTCGAGAATCAATCACCAAATGCGCCGTTGGTTTGTACCCCGTAATTGCTGGCGGCTTTGTGGTGATGGCCCAACTGAGCTTGGTAGGGTCAACGTTGTCCCCGATTGTCACACTATTACGTTCTGCTGGAGCTGCAACGGCATTATACACCAGATGAATCTTGTACCCGTGATCCACTCCAGAAATATCGTTCCCTACGCGGGTTCGGTAACACAACCCAAACGATTTCCGAGGTTGTTGAGTTGCGAAAAGCCCGGTGTGAACGCCAACTGTGCCTTCGCATACACCAAATTCCGCCGGAGCTGAAAAAGCCTCAATCGTCGCGGCGAATTCCTCACTAGACAGCAGATTTAGGTATTTAGTGCCATCGATGTAATAAGGACGGGGTTCTCCACCGGAGATAGTCTCATTTATCGATATGAGACCAATCCAGGCAACACCAGAGCCAGCGAGAGGGTATAGAACGCCTCGATCAACGCCGATTTCGAAGTATCGTTCCCCTCGACCATCCCAGGTAAGTCTTGCCATGGAATCCTCCTCTCAGCCCTTGGTTCCCAGCTGTTGACGACGTTGTGCGTTCAGAGCATGACGATTTCGAGCTGCATCGCGAGCACTCATCTTCTTCGGAGGTACGTTCTTTATGTTGCATACCTTGATAAGGGTCAAGAGACGATTCAAATGCCAATACTGACATTCAAAGGGTATGCCGAGCGCGATCATCCAATAGTAGATCAGCTCGGACGTTATGATTTCTCGATTAGGTTTCTGACCCGGAATCTCTTTGATCGTTGTGGCCGTCATCTTGGCGTTGACGTATTCGTTAATCTTGTCAACGTTTCCTTGCGAAAGCTTTTCGTAGACATCAGGAGAAATCCCCGGGGAGATTGTCATAGCTCTGACATACCATAATGTCTCTTCGGTAGTCTTGTCTTGATCTCCTAAGAAGGGTTTCTCAAAGAAAGACTCCCATTTTGACAGTGAGACCAGAGAATGCTCAAGCTCCAGTCTTGTTCCGTCAACGATGAACTTCGAAGTCTTCTCGTCGAAAGACTCAGTTTCTGAAACAACAATCGTAAGCATTCTCTGGCCTCCTTTCGAACTTCTAGACGAACGTGAACAGCCAGTCGTCATCCGTAACTGCCGGGAATCGGTAGCCGGCGGCCGGATAGGCATTGACGACAGTGTTCTGCGTGATTGGACCGTAGGCACCCGAAGGAACTGTGACGCCATTGATCTTGTAGACCACACCAACCGTGCTGGGGATGGTGATAATGTCTGTACCCGAATCGTAGGTCGGGACTCCCGGCGTAACGGTCGTAACTGCGCCAGCGAACAGGGCAATGACATCGTCCGGAAGAGGAAGCTGCGGATCGGTCCCCGCGGTCCCGTACAGAAGATCCTCAAGAGCTGTCAGGTTGGACGATGGCACCTTGGTTGAATCGATTGTGATGTAGGACGACGGCTTCAGACCCGTCACCGCGATCGGGAGGGTCATGACCTCCCAACTGAAGGCCACCGCCTCGGGCGAATCGTTGATGGTCGTGTGCGCCTGCTCCGACGGAGCGGCCGTACAGTTATACACAAGATGGATCTTGTAGCCAGCATCGGCATTGAGATCAGTCCCCACCTTGGTACGGTAACTGAAGCCGAACGGCTTGCGTGTTTGCTGACCGACGAAGACGCCTTCTTCAGCTTCCGCTGTACCATCGTGCTCCGGCCACTCGTCCGGATAGGTGAAGGCTTCGATGGTGAAGCCGAACTCTTCCGCCGAGTACAGGTTGAGGTACTTGATGTTGTCCGCGTATTGGGGCTGAGCCTCAGCTCCTGATGGGGAATCCGTAACCGTCGTTAGACCGTTCCAGGCATAACCAATCGGGTAGTTGCCAAAGGCGTCAGGCTTGTAGAGGACTCCGTGGTCAACGCCGTTTTCGTATCGACGCTCACCTGTCTTGTCCCATTCAAGAATGGCCATTACTTCTCCTTCAGAAGTACAAATTGAAGACGTCGTGATTCAGATCGTTCACCGCATACCAACGTTCATGAAGACACCGCTGCAAAGCAACCAGTTTCTGCCAAGTGGCATCGTCCGGATCCTCTGAAATTAGTGTCACCAAATATCGCTGAGTCACGCGGTATGGATAATTGTCTCCGAACTTAGTGTCCGCGTTGTTTCTTTTATATACGATAGCTGGATACTGCAGCTGAATGTTCGGAGGCGGCTGAAAATATACATTATCCGAGCCGAGAAGAGTCTCAAGGAGACTCTGGAGCTGCGGCCTTCGGTCCATTGTATAAACCTCCCAACCTCAACAGCAGTCGGGGTCTCTGAACTTCAACGTTTCGTATCTTCCAGAGGTTCCCTTGCCAATTCACGTATACCATCGCAGAGAAATGTTCGAAGGCATATGGATCCGCGACAATGCTCACAGCGTTGCCAATGGAAATATCATCATTGACAGCCTCGGTCTCCTGGAGTTCTCGAGAAAGCCTCACTACATCACCGGAATATGATCTTTCGGTGATCTCTCTCTTCCAAACTCCAGGAGACGTCTCCGTGGCAAAGCCGTATCCGATCTCACCGAAGAACTTTGCCATGGCGAGTACCGCCTATTAAGCGGCCGGACGCGTGAACGACCACTCGTCGTCGGCGTTGGTGGAGAAGTAGTAGCCAGACGCCGGAGTAGCAAGGACGTTGAGCGTGGCGCCTGCTGCCAGAGCTGCCTGAGCACCTGCACTCAGAGTTGCGCTGGTGTCCGCGTTCTTGTAAACCACACCGGTCTGAGTCGGAATGGTCACCACACCAGTGGCCGGCACGAAGGTCGGCTCAGTGATCGGGTCCACCAGAACGTTCGCTGAATCCGTCTTCTTGAGGATAAGCGCCGACTTGATCTTCGTCAGTGCGCCCGAAAGACGAGTCTCCAGCAGGTACTTGTACTGGTTGTAGTCGATGTCGAAGTCATCGAACCTCGTCAGCTCGCCGCCCTTGTTGGTACCGATGTTGTAATCGGCCAGATTGACGATGATGCCAATGAGATCATCGTACGCGGGGTCCTCCATCGGCTCGACCGTGACAATCTCACGCACCCGAAGAGCCGTTGCCAGCTCCGCCGCACTGTTGTAGAGACGGCGATTCGAGGACGCCTCATCGCGGAGGAGAAGCATCTCCGACAGGTGCAGTTCAGTCGTGTAGAACGTCGGGGTACCAGAACCCTTGTAGAACCGGCGGGCCCGGAGAACAGCATCGATGACCTCCATGTAGCTGGAGCTCGCGTCACCAATGTTGACGTTAACTGTAGTTGCGAACAGCTCGTGCTCGTTAACGATCGAGCGGATGCCGTTTCCGTCGGTAGCGGCCGCGGGGTCCTTGATCTTGTCCTCGTCGGACACATCCCGACCATCGCCGATGAGGATCGCGCGAGCGATTTCCTCCTTCAGCATCATCTCGATTTCCATCCACAACCACGACACGACATCAAAGTCGGTAATGTCGATGATGTCGTCGCGGTCGAGCTTCTGCTTCTTGTAGATCGTGGTCGGACCGGTGGTCCGCTTCGTAACGCCGAACCACTCTTCCTTCTTGTACTCACCCTTGATGTAACCCTTGGCCCGAGCCTCGTCCTGTGTGAGATCTGCCGTGAGGGTTTTCACCTTCGCGAAAGGAGTCTTACCAGTGCCGTTGATCACACCGGTAACCCACTCCATCCGGCGCTGATTGAACTCGGGACGGTCCTGAAGCGTCCGAGCGTCCGGGAACAACAACTCAATGTCGTTGATGCCGTGCGCCAGAGCATACTCTTCAAGCGCGTGCTTGAGCGAACCGCCCTTGGCGGCGCTCGCCACGATGCCCTTAACATCTTCGTGGCTGAGAACAGGCTTGTTCTCCGTCGCTGGCTTGCCGTTCTGGTCGAAGACGTTCCGGGTCATCGTACCCTTTCCTTCCTGGTGTTCGAGAGAGTCCTCGTTGTTGTCGGCGGCATCTTCGCCATCTGTTTCAGACTGTTCGAGCGAGCCTGCGTTTTCGAGAGCGGCGCCGATCATGAAATGAACCACGGTCTTCTGCTCTTCGCTCAGAGAGTCATAGACTTCCTGAACAGTTTTCCCATCGGCGTGCTCGACTTCCGTCTCGTCGTCTTCCTCAACCGACGAGATTTCAAGCTCCAAGCCCATGTGGATGATTGCTTCGTCGTCCAACGTCTCGATGTCGTCTGCGCTGTGTGCGATTCGAACATTCTCGATGAAAGCGCCAGGATTCGCCCCTGCGATAACGAGACTAACTTCACGGATCATTCCATGAAGAACCTGCTTGGACTTCTCGACCAATTGATTGGCATAGATCGAGAGACTCTTGATGTCGCCATGCTGAACCAACGCCTTGGCGTTCTGACCGGCAGGCGTGCCGTTGAAGAAACCCTCAACCCACATTCCATCGGGGCGAGCCCGTAGAATACCGTGGCCGAGGACGTTCTCTGGAGAATCGTGGTCATGCTTCCAAACCAGAGGAACCTGCTGCCCGTCCATGTGTTTGAACGCTTCGGGCGTGATGGTTCGTCCGTCGGAGCACCTGAGACCAGCCTTAGTGGCGTAACCTGAGAAATCAGGTTCCATTTTGACTGTCTCCTTCCAATTGAAGAGTTTCGTTAACTCGACTCCGACGGAGTCGCTTCGATTTCCCTTACCGGCCAATCAACACTAGCCGGGACTCTTCTCGGCGATAGTGTATCTTCAGTACTAGGCAAAGGCATGTTGGTGTTTCGAAGTTCATCGGCTTTCGGATCCTTAGATGGCTTCCAACCGATTGCTTGACGGAGATCGTTGGACGAAGCAATCTCAGAACGAGTGAACTTGTCGGCGATCTCGGCCATGTCTTTGAGCGGAACCAGCTTGAACGGATCACGGAAAGCCATAATCCATTGCTTTTGCGAACGGGCTGTCTTGGATAGGAAGGTTCGCCGCATAGCTTCTACCACAGCAGTTACAAGAGGTTCGATAGTGCGATGGTAGTAGTTAAGCATAGTGGCTTCATCAGCTGTGCCGGCCATGATCTCGGGGGTAAGACCTAGCTCGCGGTACAACTCTTCGATAAGGTACTTAACCTGCTCGAAAAGATTGTTCTCTGCTGGTCGGTTAAGCTGGGTGATCTTCTCGGTAGCGTCACTATAGGCGATACCATACTTACTATCCTTGAGTTGATACTCCATGTCCTTTCGTCGCTGTTCTGCAGCCAGACGGCGGCTTTCGGACTTAATGGTGTAAGGTAGTTGGATGATGATGTCCAATTTGCCCGAACTGGACTGCTCATCAACCACATCAAGAAGATTGAGTTTTGCGATGAGTCTCTGAAGAGTAGAATTTGGCTCGTTCATGATCGCAAAAAGTGGATTCTCTACAATCGCGACGAACTTCTTCTCTAGTGTGATCTCTTCTCGCATCCCTTTCTCTTCGTTGTAGAGCTCAACTCTGACGTGTTTTGGATACCATCTTGTGACTTTACCCACTCGCAAGGTTATGATGTTGAAACCCGCCGAATTAGACGGATTAACAGATACATCGACCGGAACGATCGCAGCCACACCCTGATCGAACAACGTCGCAAAGATGTCTTGTTTGAAATGTCGTGGTCCTTGGTCGATGTTGGCTTCGACCTTGAAGCAGTTGTTCAAACCACTATCGATGTCTTCAACATAACGATCGTCATCATCGAGTCGGACATGACGAATATCAATTGCCGCTGCATCGATACCAAGACGAGTGTAGATCGAGGAGATGATGGAACGCTGATTCGTAGTTCGAAGACGAATTCTATCCGGTCTTACGCCGAAACTTCCTCCCGAACCATAATAATTAACTCGGGTTCTCCAGTCTTCGTCACGGAATGCATTCCAAGCATGCATGATTCGATCCCTGAGACCTGGCACGATTCACCTCCTCCCGATCCATCTAGTCTCCTATAGGGTTGTGATTTTGAATGCGCCCCGGCTCTTCCTGGCATACTTAAGCTTAGAAGCGACCGAGCCAATGGCTCTTGTGGAAGAAAGTCGCGCGGAATTGTTGGCGGCGGCCCTAGCTGCGATAGACGACATCGCTCTCGAACCGATCGTTTTCAGCAGGCCGGAAGCCAAAGCTCCCCCTGCACCGATCATTGCTCCGGATGGAGCTCCTATTCCGCCAGCTTTTCTGCGACCCTTCACATTTTTGTATGCCTTAGCATCCTGTTTCGCTTCGATCCGCCTGGATGCTATAGATGAAGTAGCTATAGCGGCTACCGATACTCCAACACCAATGCCGGAAGATGCGAAGAGTAACGATGAAAACTTTTCCCCGCGCGTCATTCGAACGGCAGCCACACGAGCTGGGTTGTTCAAATATTCGCGATTCAGTTTCTCAAGCTTCTTCTCGCCGGCTTTTCTAGCTGCAGAGCCTTCCGCTAGATCGTTTACCTTGCGAGCTTCTTCTCGATACTTTTTGTTTTGTACACGCAGTTCTTTTCGAGCGGTTCGAATTTCAGCGCCCGTGTACTTCTTTCGCTGCCCCCACTTCATACCAAGAACGCCGTAATGTTCAAGGTAGTATTGATCGAGTGAAGGCTTGTCATCACCGAGCAACACTTTCACTCGAATGCCTCCTTATGTGCCTTATAAGCAACATAGGCGTCCATCAGGGCCGCCACGTTGTCGATTTTCTCGTCTTGACGTTTCTTGAGAAGTTTGCGATTCCCGTTCGTATCCTCAAGAGTAATCGCATTACCCATTGCGAAAGTCATCAAAGCTTGATCGAAGATGAGAAGTCTCTGTTCAGCCAGAATCTTTAGTTCTCCTAGCGGAACCGATTCAGTCTTCGCGCCCTGAATCACTTTCTCTATCGCATAGGGTCCGTTCTCCTGTTCCCAGCGCTGTACGAATTCTTTTGCGTTATACGGATCGAAACCTAGAGCGCGAACATCATACTTTTGTGTTTCGATGAAACGCTCGAGATCATCATAAACCTCCATCATGTCGAGGATAGTTCCCTCAAGCACGTGTAGGCTACCTTCATTGATGAACTCGTCGTACTTTTGACGCATCGCCCCGGGTAGCTTCATTAACGTCAAAGACGTGATGTAACTTCGAGTCTTTACTCCGAATCCGTTTCGCAAAGGGAAAAGAAAAGTAAAAGCACAGAAGTCGTCACCTTGTGAAAGGTCAGCGCCTAGCGAGCATGGCATTTGCCAGAAATCACGTCGACGGTGAGGTAAGGTCTCTTCGTAAGTGAAGAAGTACGTATAGCCTTCCATTGGGATTCCAAAGCGCTTGGCCAGAATGTCATTCCTTGAAGCCGGCGCCTTTTCAGCCCTTTCCACGTCGAGCTGGTATGTTTCGTATGTGACTGTTTTGCCAAGATTCGGATTGGCTTTCGGCCACATCGCAGGATTGCCAACTTCTTCAAGCTCGTCTAGTTTGTAGTGCCAGATCGAGACGTGTGGAGCTTGATACTCTCCACGAAGAATGTCAGCGAGTTCCATTTTGATTGTATCGCCAGAACCATTCCGAACCGTTCCTTCTGAACTGATCGCCACGATCAAATAGTCGTCAAGCTTTGAAGCTCCTTGCTCCACTGCACCAACAACATCTTCTCTCAGATCGCCAGACAACCACTCATCGATCGTCGAGATCTTCGGACGAAGTCCTTGAAGCTTGGCGATTGACATTGGTCGAACTTCAACCAAAGAACCGGTCAGAAAGTTCTCGATGCCCTTCTTGGTAGAAGCAAGCTTTTGTCGATTGGCCCTTGAGCCGGTGGTGTTTTGAAGGGAGCCCTCGGTTAGAAACTTGAAGAGCGGGCCGCGGCTTCTGGTGATCGAAGTACGCATAGGAGATACGACTTCGTCGGCTTGCTTCATCGTAGGAGCAGTCGTGATCTGGTGTGTTGTGGACGTGTCGACGTTGAGATAGTAGCTCTGGATGCACGAGGCATACATAGACTTGGCAGCACCTCGGGCGACGATGAGATACTGTTTGGTGGTAAGTCTCTTCTTCACAACCTTGTTGACGTACCGCCCGCCACGACCGTTTGGTAGCGGCTCGTAAACACTTCGTTTGACGAAGTAGAACCAGCCGAAGATCTGTTCGCCCCATAACTTGAAAGAAGGTAGTAGATGGAGATCGCTACCATCAGTTAGCGTGAGCTCATTCTCACAATAGCGGACAAAACCCTCTACCGCCTGATCGTCGTAGTAGTAATTCGGATCAGCGATCAACGCATCGATCCGGTTCATCTCCATCGAGATCTCACGGTTGACGGGAATCTCACCTCGAAGAACCGCATCACGGAACTGACCGTAGTAGATCGGCACCGCTTTGTTTGATAGCGCCATCGCTGATCCTCCTTCCTTACCAGGAAGCGACGAACCACTGCCAGGTAGGAGCAGCCGACCCGACCCAGGCAATCGTGCTCTCGGGACGAACGTAGAACATGCCGCTGGTACGAGCACCGATCGTAACGCCGTCAACCTTGACCGCGGTGACAGTACCACCAGTGATCTCGACGAACATCGGGTGTCCGGATGTGTTCGTGACGGTCACGGTTGTTGCCGGAACAGCCGGCTTGCCGGCCCAATCACCGTCGGTTAGAGTCTTGTCCATGTGCTGCTGAAGCGTGCTGAGTTGCTGCGGATCCATTGTGTTTCCTACCTTCCGGCTAGGACTTTAGCTACTTGTTTAGCCAAAGCCTTAGAGGCGAGTTTCGTGGCTTCTTGCTTTCCGACATTGATGAGAACCTCACCAATGAATTTGCCTGCCCTTTTCTTCTTTGAGGGCGGAGCTAATGAGGCGAATTGTCGCTCGAGATTCATTCGAGTCACTAATGCTTGAAGCTCCTGATTGCTGAGACTCTTGACGCCACCCTTTTTGATTTTCCCTGCCGCCGCGGCGGCAGAATCAGCGTCTGAAGAGGCCGGCAATTGTGACTTTCGGCGCACGCCCCACTTCATACCTTTAATGCCGAAATGGACCAGGACGTCGTCTGCTGTTTTCATCTCACTCCCTTGGCCCAAATCAGTATCGTCCGATAATTGACCAGTCGGTTTCGTAGTACTCTTCCCACCGCATCGACACGCCGTAGCTGGTACTACCAAATGTAGCTGGGGTAGATCCTGCTGGAATACTAAAGCAGCCGGCATTGATCGGCGCTTGTACCCGCCCGCGTGTGACCGCGGAAGTGAAGAAACTGGTTGTGCGCCAATAGTTCCCGTTCGGCATATCAACAGAAACCATGTAATTACCAACCGGTAAGATCCTTGGCGCAGCTAGCTTTTGTGTTTGGAGACCAGAAGCTGTTTCTCCGGTAAACGTGACCGACTCAATTACTGTGTCGGTATCATCGTTCCAGATCTTTCCGACGTGAGTGCCCGTATTGGCTGTCAGCTTGTAGAAATCGATAGCCAAGGCTCTGATCGGGCCGCCAACCACAGAGAAACGAAATCCCATTGTGTAAGAGGCGCCATCTGCGGGATTGTTTGTGGGTTCCGCAGTCAGAAAATTAAAGCTCATGGCGGGGAGAGAGTTGGTATTTGCATTTAACGCACCGAACGAGGCGCTTAGAGCGTTTATGCGAACGATGTCGCCCACATTATAAGAGGCTATACTACTCCACTCACCCAGAAACAAACTGCCGCTTGCTCCCTCAGGTCCTTGGGCCCCGTCGGCTCCATCTTCTCCTGGTGGGCCTTGGGCCCCGTCAGCACCCGCTGGGCCGGCAGGCCCAACCAATGAAGCAAGCCATTCGACTTCGGTACCAACGAACCCATTGTCTACGGCAACCTCGTAAGCCGACTTTCCATCAGCGCCAGCTCCGGAACCGGTCAGATAAGGAAGGCTGATCCAAGGTGTTTCTCCGTCACCCACCTTGAGTTTGTTGGTGTCCTTTTCGTAACCCGGCTCTCCTGCACGTAGAGTAGGATTTGCCAAAGTCCAATTTGCTGCCGTATCCTCGCGGAGTTCGAATGTGACCCTACGGATGGTCATTATGCACTACCTCCATCAAGGATAAGCTCGTCATCCTCAGGAAGCTCCGGTGGATCGGGATCAACCCATGCAGTTTCTTCGCGGTACTGATTCATGCGCCATTCGTACTCTTTAATCTGTTCTTTTACAGCCTCCATATGATACCCAGTAGTTGGTGGATCAAATAGAAGCCGAACATTGAGGTACATGTAAGTACGAACGGCATTGTATCGAGGATCCGTGCCGTAAAAGGTGTCCCACGTGGGTTCATCATCCTCGATCTGGAACCCATTAGCCGGACCGATGCCCAGCTGGTTCAGCTTGAAGAACACTGAGTTTATGTGCATCAAAATATCGGGATCGAAGACCGTGTAGGTCGGTTCAAGCCCGAGAGCTTTCTTAGTGCTCTTGAGAATGCTGTTCTCCACGTGGGACCTCCCTCCCCGTATTAGAAACGATCCTCATTCAGACGACGCTGGAGCGCCTTCACAACCTGAGAAACCGGAACGGACATGACTTGATCGACAGGACTGCCCAAATAACGCTGCAGAGCGCCGATCGTCTTGTAGCGCTTGCCGTTCTGGTAAATTCCCTTCCCATCCACGACGAGACGGTGATCTACCGTGTGTTGAAGCTTGGTCTGAACGGCACGGACAAGCTCACTGTCATCCGCATCGATCTTGCTGTCGACCGTGGTTCCCATGATCTTCTGCCACTTGGCGATTGTCTTCGGACCTAGCTTCCCATCCACGACAAGATCCTCGTCGATGTCGCCCGGAATCGAAGGACCGGAGCCCCACTCGCTGAGAGACCAATCCGACTCGTTGGCGTCTTCATCAGCTTCGCCGGAGACATGGACGTGGTGGTTGTGTGGGTTGCTGCCGTCGTAGTCGCGCTCAACCCAACCGCGAGAGCGAGAACGAATCTTCCCCTCGAAGATAACATAGAGAAGACGCTTCTGATTCTCAGGCTTTGTGGTCAAATCTTTGACAAGTGCTCGACCATCAGACCGACTGAAATGCGAGTCCAGCTTGACATCGATCGCCCGATGTTCAGGAACAGAGTCAGGATCCTGATCTTCAGCCCTCACACCGGCTGTGTCATCCTCGTTGTGTCCGGAAACCACAAGCTTGTGAGCCTCGTCGCCAATACCCCAAATCGTAGTGCCGGGGCGCTTCGCTCGAATGTTGTTGGTCAGCACTTGCATGCCTTTTGCCCTCATGGGCTTCTCCTTTCTTACCACATCTTGGTGTCGCCTGGTTTTCGTTCGACAAACGTTCCGCGGAGGAGACGCTTGTCGCCGTAATGAATGGCGTTGTGTGTTGCCAGTGTGGTTGTGATTAAAAACTCGGGGTCTAGGATGCTGTCATCACCATCGACAATGTCCGCTTTAGTCATCGGATTCAAGTGATGAATATAGAGGCCTTTATAAATGTCATAACCATCAACTCCCAGATCGCATCCTCTATCTCTGGCGATGATGTGTTGACGAATTTGGCGCCACTCTCTGGACGTGTAAAACTTTTGGTTAATCCAACGATCGAAACCGAAAGTCAGATCACCAACTCTTCCGTTTAGCGCAAGATACTTGAACCGATCTTCGAGAGAATCAAGACGACGAAGCTCAGAGTAAGTCCTGATCATAGTCATCGTCTCCTCTTAGTGGTTCTTGACCGGAATAAGAACGCATAGCGCTAATAGCATTCCGATAAAGCTCTTCAATCTCTTTGGCTTGTTCGACTGCTTTGATCTTTACACGCATGAGTTCATTCTCGTGCGCGATTCGCTGCTGTTCAAGCTGTTCTCGAGACGAACCGAGCTTTAAAAGGTGCGTGACTTCCTGAGCAGAGGCAGTTCCCTTGCGCAACCGCTCTTCAACAAGGTCCAGAGCCATGGAAACAAGCTGGCTCTCTCTTCCCTGAGGAGTTGTGGCCGGCTTGCGACGAGTACCTGGCTCTTCGGAGTCACTACTACGCCTCTTCACTCGGCTTTCAACTCCTTTCGAGATAGTTCCAACCGGCTTTCAAAGCGAAAAGTTTGTGCTAAAAACACCCCCGGAGGAATTTTTAGG
>Ga0209387_1000062_pt1 | contig 29821 bp, 20 predicted proteins | sample NCControl_FD_187515 | JGI IMG/M metagenome (GOLD analysis project Ga0209387, IMG submission 187515) | Agricultural soil microbial communities from Utah to study Nitrogen management - NC Control (SPAdes) (version 2) | ecosystem: Environmental > Terrestrial > Soil > Agricultural land | place: USA...
TCCGGCAGGAGACAGGTGAAGCCCACACCGTCAGCGCCCGTGCCGACGCCGACTCCCGAACCGACTCCAACACCGACGCCCAAAAGAGCCGACGTTGACGTGAATTTTCTAGTTGCTGCCGGCGATCGTAGTACCGACTTCACGAATGCTCCGTTCACGTTTTATGAGGCAGCGAGGAATGGTTGTGCTGATCGCTTGCGAGAAAAAACGTCACTCGCGGTCGACGTCTCGGGACGTGACATGACGCGCGGCGAGGCGATTAAAAAAGCGAAGGACGGAAAGTCGACTTACGTCGTGTTGGTTAGTTTAGTCCAAGACCGGATGTCTGCGAGTAGCAGTGGACGGTACGAATTTGAAGTTGACTACGTTGTTTTTGCACCGGGCACTGCAAAAGTTGTAGCTAGCGGACGGACTTACGAAAACAGCGTGCGAAAAGGCCCTGTATCCGTGGGACGGCCGCCTGGTGCGTCCCTGCCGACTTACCGCGAGGGGTTATTACGACGAGCCGGTGAAGACGCTGCCGATCGCATCCTAAAGTCGCTTCACCTGAGCGACCCTCCTCCAAGAAAATCCACTGATTAGGCGTAGAGCTTCTCGATCACGTCGCGATATTTCTGATCGATTACTCTGCGCTTGACCTTCAGCGTGGGCGTCAGTTCACCACCTTCGATCGTGAATTCGTTTTCGAGCAGCGCGACTTTTTTGATCTTCTCGTAGCGCGCTAGGTTCGGAGTCAGGCGGTCGATCTGTCGTTCGATCAGATCGATAATTCGGGGATGCTCGCATAGTTCACGACGGCTCTTGACTTCAATCCCCTTCAACTTGCAGTACGACTCCAACTGTTCCCAATTCGGCACGATCAACGCTGCCGGAAACTTTCTTTCGGCGCCAACCAGCACGACCTGATTTACAAAACGCGATGCTTTGATCGCCTGCTCGATCGGCTGCGGCGAAATGTACTTGCCACCGGAAGTCTTAAACAACTCTTTCTTTCGATCCGTAATTCGCAGGTATCCGTCGGCATCCAGTGCTCCGACGTCGCCTGTCTTGAACCAACCATCGTCCGTGAAAACCGCACGTGTCTCTTCCGGTTTATTGTAGTAGCCCTGCATGACGTTTGGACCACGCACTTCGATCTCACCGTCAGCCGCAATCCTGACGTCCACGTGCGGAATCGGCGTCCCAACCGTGCCGACGCGAAGCGCTTCGAGCCGGCTCGTCGTGATCACGGGAGACGTTTCGGTCAAACCGTAACCCTGAATGATTGGAATACCCGCGCCGAGGTAGATATAACCGAGATCGTCCGGGAGGGCAGCGCCGCCTGAAACCAGCAGCCGGATCCTGCCGCCAAACGCCGCATGCCACTTGGAAAAGACCAACTTTGACGCGATCGCGTGCTTGAGTTTTAGAAACAGCGGCACCGGACGATGTGCCAGCTGGTGCTTCGCGTATTCCCGCGCGACGGAAACCGACCACGTCAACATCGTCGCCGCAAACTTCCCGGCTTCCGCAGCACGCTCCTGAATCCGATCGTAAATTTTCTCGAAGATTCGCGGCACACCAACGAGGATCGTTGGTCGCACCTCGCGCAAATTCGGACCGATGGTCTGCAACGACTCGGCGAAGTAGACCGCCATCCCGCGATACAAATACATGTACATCGCCTGCCGCTCGAAAACATGCGACAGCGGCAGCACCGACAGCGCGATGTCGTGTTCGCCGAATGAAAGATGGCCCGACGAGTCGATCAGATTTGTGACGATGTTTGAATGCGTAAGCATCACGCCCTTCGGTTCACCCGTAGTGCCTGACGTGTAAATGATCGTCGCCAGATCATCCGGCGTTATGTCGTGGGCCAACTGATCAAGTACGCCAGGATCCTGTTGTTGAAACTCCGATCCCAAACGTTCCAGTTCTGTCAGCGACAATCCTTCGGCCGCACTCATACCATCAGGATCGAAGTAAACGATCTGCTTAACCTGCGGGCACTCGCCGAGGATCTCTTTCAACTCGTCAAACTTTGCGCGTCCTTCGATAAACAGCGCGCACGCTCCGGAGTCGTTCAAAATGTAGCGGACCTGCGGCGGCATTAACGTCGGATAAATCGGCACATCGATCACGCCGCCGAAGATGCAACCGGCATCGGTGAGCGTCCATTCCACCCGGCTTTCGGACAGCAATGCCACGCGGTCACCGCGACGAACGCCAATCGCATGCAGTCCGGCGGCGATGTTTTCCGCACGCGCGATCATTTCTTCAGAAGAAATGGAGACCCATCGTGCGTCCTTCTTGTAGTTGAGCGCGTCGGGACGTTTGTACTCGCGCACCACCTTCGTGAACACGTCAACAAGCGTCGCCGGTTCGCCAGGCGCGATGGGACGTCGGACGGGAACCGGTGCGAACGTGTCGATGTTCTCGCTAATACGTTTCACGTCGCCCGCACTCCGTTAAGAAAAATGTCCAGCACTTGGTCGGCCATCGGTGCGAGTTTGTAACGCCGTTTCGACAGAATCCAGTTGGTGGCCATTTCGTCGAGCGCGCCGAACAAAACTTTCGCGACCACGCGCGCATTCAAATCGGTACGAAACAATCCTGCACGTTGGCCCTCTTCAAACGTCGATCGGATCAGCGTCAGGTATTCAGCAAAACCCGCGGCGGAAAACTGTTCCATGAACTTGGTCGAGCCACGTAGTTCGACCTGAAAGACGACGGCTAGATCACGATCGGCGCCGAGCCGTTCGAGATGCATGTGCGCGATCTGTCGAAGTTTTTCACGTGGATCGGTAAGCCGTTGCACGCGTTTCCTGGCGGCGTCCAGCGCTTCTTCCACGCTGCGATCGAAGATTGAATGCAGAATTTCCTCTTTGCTTTTGAAGTAGAGGTAAACGGTACCATCGGCAACACCGGCTTCACGCGCAATGTCAGCAACCTTGGAATTGAAATAACCGCAGCGGGCGAACACACTTATCGCCGCGCGCAAAATTGCTTGTCGTTTATCACTAATCGCGAGTCGTTTATCGGTAGCGGCCAATGAATGAACCCTCACTCAGTAAAATCTTCGGTAGGCTACCATAAATCGATTCATTTTTCAGAGATCGGCGCAGACAAATCGCCGCAACTGTGGTATTCATTCTCCGTCACAACAACCCATCGGAAACAACCAGGAGACCCGTATGCCGACCCCCGTTCCCAGCAGCTTCCCCCGACTTCAGTACCCCATTGCAACCCTTTTACTTACTTTACTTATCGCACTAACGGCCAGCGCCCAGAGTCAAATCACAACCGGAACAATACGAGGTACCGCGCTGGACGCAAACGGCGCAGTCGTGCCCGGTGCAAACGTCGAAATTAAGAATGTAGATACGAATATTTCGAGAACCCTGACCACTGATGAGGAAGGTCGCTTCAATGCGCCCCAACTCCAGCCGGGCAGGTACTCCGTCACGATTGCGAAACAGGGTTTCGCGACCACACAAGATCCTAACGTCACCCTAACCGTGGGCCAGACCCTGGATCTCTCGTTTTCGCTGAAAGTTTCGAATGTTGCGGAAACAGTGACCGTTACGGCGGCGCCGACAGTCGACACATCAAAAACTGAAGTCAGTACCACCCTGAACGAGACTGCCATAAGCACCACTCCAATTCTGGGCCGCAAGTTTGAAGACTTGCTCACGTTGACGCCCGGCGTCAGCATCACGCAAGGTCCCGACGGCGACGAGATCAACTTCTCCGGTCAACGCGGAATCTTCAATAACGTCAGTCTCGACGGCGGCGACTACAACAACGGCTTCTTCGGCGAGCAACTCGGCGGGCAGCGAGCTGCAATCGACATCACGCTCGAAGCAGTAAAAGAGTTTCAGGTCGTAGCCACCGGCGCGAGCGCGGAGTTTGGACGCACGGCCAGCGGAATCATCAACGTCATCACCAAATCAGGGACCAACGAGATCCACGGCAGCGCGTTTTATTTTCAACGTCTCGAAGCGCTGACTGCCAACACGTCCGACGGCAAGCCGCTCACAGACTTTCACCGCGAGCAGTACGGCTTCACCATCGGTGGTCCAATCAAACGAGATCGCGCCTTTTACTTCTTCGCTTTCGAAGGCATCAACGAAAACCTGACGCGCGCGAACCTCAGCGAACCGATAGGAACGCCGTGCCCGATCGGCGCACCGACGATTCTCGCCAACGAGGCACTTATCAACGGCAGCGATGATTGCCAACGCCTCGCGCTGATCAATTTCTTGAGAACAACACGTAATCAGGAAGAGGGACTGCCGATCAGCCACAAGATCAACAACCAGGCATTCTTCTCGAAAGGCAGTTTTAAGCTCAACGACGCGAACCTACTCGACGTCTCGTACAACTTCGACTATTCGAAAAACACTAACCAGACTTTTGATGTTTCCACTTACGGAAACTCCGCGAACGGTATCGAGGGTCCATCGAAGATCAACGTCGTACGCGCAAATCTCTTCACCACGATTTCCCCGACGAAGTTGAACGAGGCCCACTTCTCTTACTCTCGCGAGCTGCGACCGCGTTCCGCGATCCCTTCGAATATTCCTGCTGATACGGCGATGGGCTTCGTGACCACGTTCCGTTTCGGCAACCCGTTCTTTCTCGAACCGAACGTTGACGAACTGCTTTGGCGTACGCAAGTCAAAGATAACTTCTCGATCATCACCGGCAATCACACGATCAAAGTTGGGGGCGAATGGCTGCACACGCTGAATGATCAGGTATTCCGTGGATTCTTCACCGGTCGCTATATCTTCGACAGCGTCACCGGATTCCTGCGTTATGCATCGCCGGCGGCTGCGGGCGGTTTTGGACCAAACACCGTGGGCTGTTCGGACGGTTCCTTCGTAACGGCGCCTGCAAGTTGCCCGGTGGGAACGACGGCTAGCGGTGGTCCACTGCTCCTGTATTTGCAGGGTGCGGGTTTGACTGGTCCAGCAACCGACGCAGCTGGTTTCTCGAAGATCACCAACGAAGACATTGCGTTCTTCGCCCAAGACTCGTGGAAGATCCGGCCCCATTTCACGCTCAACTACGGTCTGCGCTGGGAAGCACAGCTCCTTCCCGAACCGGTAGTGGCGCCGCAAAACACCGCGTACGGCATCTTTCTGAACGACCCGCGTTTCCCGTCTGACGGAACGCTACCCGATCAGAAAAACCAATGGCAGCCGCGTCTCGGATTAGCGTGGGACATTTCGCAGGAAGGCAAATCAGTGTTGCGCGCCAGCGCCGGCATCTACTACGCGCGCCAGAACATGCTTTCGCAAGTCGGATCCATCACGACGAACGGTGTGCAGCAACAGACGATCTTTTTGAACACGCCGATCATCTCGTCCGGCGTACCGGGACCAGTGTGGCCGGATGTCGTCACACCGCCATCAACAGTCACACCCTGTGTAGCGGGACCAATCAGCAATCCGTTCCCGTGCTTCAGCGGCGTGCGCGTGTTTAGTCGCGATTACGAAAACCCCCGCATCTACACCTTCAACGTCGGTTTCGAACAGGAGGTCGCTACCGACTGGTCGCTCTACCTCGACTTCACGCATTCGAAGGGTGTTCATCTGACGCGATTCCTGAATATCAATCGCAACAATTTCTTCGCGCCGTTCCTGGGTGAGACGATGGTAACGAGCTCTGTCGGCAAGTCGGTCTATAACGGATTCACTGCCGGCATGCGCAAGCGGTTTAGCAGGCGTTATCAACTCGAGTGGAACTACACGTTTGCCAAAGATAGGGACGACGATTCAAACGAACGCGATCCGTTTACCGATCGCGCGTTTGATATCAACAACCTGCAACTCGACTACGCGCTTTCCGATCGCGACATCCGTCACAAGTTCAACTTCTTTACGTTTATCGAGATGGGTTGGGGATTGGAAGGCAACTTCCGCGTGCAGGGAAGGACCGCTCAACCGATCACTCCGGGCGGCGTTCGCACCGCAACGAACCGCAACGCCGCGCGCAAGGACAACGAGTACTTCTCGTTTGATTGGCGAATCCAGCGGCCGTTCCGGTTCGGAGAGCGTTACGCGATCATCCCGGTGGTCGAGATGTTCAATACCTTTAACAACACGAACAACATCAACCCGCTCGTCACGCCTGGGTTGTTCAACTTCGACGGCTTCCTGCGTCAGGGTGTGGGCGATCCCCGTCAGGTGCAACTGGCGGTCAAGTTTACGTTTTAGGTATTCTCTGCGGATCTTTGCGTTACTCTGCGTCTCGGCGGGGTTGCGTTCAACGCGGAGGCGCAAAGTAACGCAGAGGCACGCCGAGACGTAAGTGATACGGCATTACTTTGGAACCTGTCTAAAAAACTCAGCTAGTTTGTAGCGGTCGAGCGTTCCATTCGGACGCAGACCGCTACAAACGTCTATACCGAAAGGTTGTACTTCCTGAATAGCGGTTGCGACGTTGTCGGGCTTTAAGCCGCCCGCAAGAAACAACGGGACGTCAATCGCTTCACGTATCTTGCGGCTCAAACTCCAATCGTGAGTCCTTCCTGTTCCTCCAAGTTCCTTGATCGCCAGCGATTGATTGCCGGAATCGAGTAACACTGCGTTGACGTGTGGCGCGACTTCGATCGCTTCCTCGACGGCCTCGGGACCCGTAACGTGCACGACTTGCACTAAAGCAATCCCAGGCAAAGCCTCGCGCAACACCCCATGCGTACCCGCGGGCAATCGGTCGCAAACCTGAATCGTGTTGACGCGCAAACGTCGCTGCTGATCGACGATGGCATCCACGTCTTGCTCGCACGTCAGCAGAAACGAACTGACGCCCGGCGGCACTGTCGCGGCGATTTCGGCGATCAAGTTGTCGGGGATTGGCCCAGGTCCACTCGGCATTGCCGACACCAATCCGATCGCGGACGCGCCATGCTCGATTGCCATCCACGCTTCGGCAACGCTGGCAATACAACAGATCTTTACTCGCGGTATTCGTGTCGGTCTCATGCGATTAAACCTACACCCGAAAAGATGTAGTTCTCAACCGCTAATCCAACTTTGGACAACCCTATTGCATCTTAGGCTGCGACACTCGATGGGAACCCCAGCCTCAGGTCTCTACTAGAACACAAGTGCGGGATTGATCACCGGCGGCGATTTCGTTACCGCCGTGCTAGTCGAAGTGTGTCCTCAATACCGCACCGATCTGCAAAGGAGAATCACGATGCGTCTTCCAGCGTCGGTTTGTCTGTTCTTACTGCTCTTTCTGAATTTTGCCATCACATCAGCTCAAACAACTTCGAGCACCGGACCCGGTTGGGTTGTGCTGCCCGTAGACGACTACGCAGCGCTAAAGCATGCGGCTTCAAAAACTGAACCGCGAGAACCGCCACCGCCACCTGTCGAAGCAACACTGAGTCGCATCGATTACGATCTGAAAATTGATGGCGACCTTGCGTCCGGTGAAGCTCGGCTCACGGTCGACGTGATCAAGAATGGCTGGGTGCGTCTGCCGCTGCCCGAAGGTTTGATGGTCCGCGATGCGCAACTCGACGGCAAGCCCGTTAATCTCGTCACTCGCCCAAAAGAGAAAGGCCCAGGCGGTTTCGATCTTTTGCTGTCGAAGCCGGGACGATTCGTGTTGACGTTAAAGATCGTCGCGCCCGTCACGACCGTTGCCGGAACAGACATTCTTCATCTTCCTGTCAGCAACTCTGCCGTATCACATGCCACTGTCGAACTTATGCGACAGGGCGTCGATGTGCGAGTCACGGGCGGTTTGTTGTTGGACCACACGGAAGCGTCGACGGGAAGTCGTTGGAAAGCGAACGGCAAAGGCGGAGAGCCGTTGACGTTCGCGTGGCGCCGCCGCGTGGACGACGCGCGCGCTAATCAACCACTCCGGCTTCGCGGTGTTGTCACACAACTCGTCGGCCTTGGCGAAGACGCAACGCAAATTACCGCCGAAGTGCAGCTTGAAGTCGTACAGGGACTCGCACAGGAAGCGGTGGTCCAACTACCGGCTTCATTCAATGTCAACCAGGTGAGTGGCGCGATGGTGGCTGATTGGGACGTTTCCAATCGCGAACTGAAGGTCTCGTTCATCGAAGCCGTCGCAAACACTGTGAGGTTTACGTTAACCGGCGAGCTGCATCTTCCGCGTGCCGGGCAGTTGGACGTCCCGCTCATTCGTTTACCGTTAGCTGAACGTGAAACCGGTGGCGTCGCTGTCGAAGTGCTTGGCGCAGGCGAGATCAAAGAGCGAAAAGCCAATGGTCTCGAAGAAGCCGAGGCGGGCGAGCTGGGCCAATTGATCTCGAGCCGGCCGTCGCCGTCGCTCATCGCGTTTCGCATGTTGCCGGCAGAAGGGCAGTCACCGCGCACACTATCGTTAAACGTGGCGCGTTACACGCCGCAAGCCGTGCTCGCGGCAAACGTGGACGAGGCCGAGTACAACGCGCTGATCGCTGCGGATGGAAAGATGCTGGTCCAATCGCGCTTCGCCATCAGAAACAATCAGCGAAACTTTTTGAAACTGAATTTGCCGCCGACGGCGGTGTTGTGGAGCGCCATGGTTGCCGGCCGTCCGATTCGACCCGGTCGTGGAGCTGACGGCTCGCTGTTGTTGCCACTTGAAAAGTCGAAAAGCGGAGAAGAGGCGCCGGCTTTCGTCGTAGAGATCTCTTATCTCGATCGCGCGCCTTCGTGGTCTGACAAGGGGCGCACGCGCTTGGCGCTCGTCTCCGTGGATCTTCCAATCTCGAAGTCGCGATTGCTGGTCCATCACCCACCGCTGTTTCGATTATCGGCCGCGCCTGGGTTGTCAGGAAGTTTTCGGGTTGCTCATTTCGTAGAAGCCGAATCAGAAGCGTTGCGTTCCAACCCGCGTCCAGTTCAGTCACAAGCCGAGCGACGACCTGAAGAAATGACGTCACTCACTCAGAACCTCGTTTCGAAATTGCCAGTGCAGAAACACAGCGCCAGGCCGGCGCGCAATCTTCCACTGCGGTTTGCGTTCCCGCACTTTGGTCCTTCGATCTTTCTCATTTCGGAGCTAACCAGCGAGAACCAGGTGCCCGCAGTCGAACTTGATTTCACCCGTGACAGAAAGAGAGGCGAGTGATGAAAGCATCATTGATTCTGATTTTGTTTTTGACTATTACCGCTTATGGTCAAAACCGCAATTCACCCGTTGACGCGGTGCTTCCAGCGCCGGGAGGCTCCGGCACCGTGACGCTTTCACTCGCTGAATACGACCGATTGGTCGATCTCGCGTCTCGCAAACCAAAACCAGAGGATGCGGCGCCCTTGCCGTTTGTTCTGACGCGCGCCGCGTTCAAACTCAAGCTCGTAAATCAAACGCTCGTCGGCACAGTAGAGATCGACGGCTCAGTACTTCAAGATGGGAACGTAAAGGCGCCGCTCACGACCGGACTCACGATTCTCGAAGCGCGTCGATCAGGAAATCCGCCAGGAATTCCGTTGCCGTTGCTTCAGGAAGGACCAGCGCATGCAGCAATACTGAGTGGTCCAGGTCCGTTTGGAGTATCACTAGGAATCGCATCGGGTCTGACGATCGACGCCGGACGCGCGTCTTTTGTTTTGCCTGTGCCGCTCGCCAGCACTTCGCTATTGACGTTGGAGCTGCCTGGCAATCACGCAAACGTTCGCATCGAACCCGGTTTGGTTACAAGTCGCACGTCGGCGAATGGAAACACCATCGTCGAAGCAGCGCTCGAACCGGGCAAACCGGCACGCGTGTGGTGGACCACGAGAGAGATCGCAGCGCCGGTCGCTCAACGAGAAGTGCGCTTCCTGTCTGATGTGAAGACCGTTGTTTCCGTGGGCGATTCACAGGTGAGACTCACTGCTTTTGGCGACGTGACTGTGATTCAGGGTGAGGCCGCGGAGTTTAAGATGGCGCTGCCCGCCGGCTATGACTTGACCGCTGCCTCCGGTACGACACTTGAATCACACGAGGTCGTTAATGGCACATTGATGCTGAGAGTTCACGATTCCACGAAGCGAAGTCATCAGTTTCTGATCGCGATCGAACGCACCAACCGCGATACGAAAGTCGAAGCGCCACTGCTCGCCTTCGCGGGGGCGCAACGCGAAACGGGTGAGTTGCTGGTTGAAGGAGTGGGCGCGATGGAGCAGGTCGCGAAGGAGTCCGGTGGATTGCGGCGAATGGACGTGCGTGAAGCTGCGGCGATTACGCGATCGTTAACGCACTTCCCGTTGCAGGCGGCGTTTCGTTACAACCGTCGCGCGAGCGACGCGCCGAAACTAAACCTCGAGTGGACGCAGTTTCCCGACGCAAGCATCTTGTCGGCAGTTGCTGAGCGCGCGACCGTCACGACGCTCACCACCGTGGAAGGAAAGTCGTTAACGGAGGTCACACTCCGCGTCCGCAATCATGCGCAACCGTTTGTGAAGATTGAGTTGCCCGCTGGCGCGCAACTGCTTTCGACCGAAGTTGAAGGCCAACGCGTGAAACCGGTGCAGGGCCCTGACGGCAGTCGTGTGCCGCTGCTTCGCAATGGGCTTGACTCTTCACGCGCCTACACCGTGTCGTTCGTTTATCACAATACGGGAACTCGTTTCAGCAAGAACGGGAAGTACGACATGGGCCTGCCGAAACTCGATATTCCGATCAACTTGCTGACGTGGGAAGTGTCGCTACCGGATCGTTTGGAGGTTAAACAGTTTGCCGGCAACGCAACCCCAGCGGAGTACTTGCCCGCTGCTACCCAAGACATGCTGGCAACGAATTTCGAGAACTTCGATGACATGGATGCAAACGTCGCAGTTCAAAACGAAATTGAGCTAAGCAACTTGCAGCCGGGACAGGTTGGCGGCATCGTCACTGATCAAAATGGTGCTGTCATTGCCGGTGCTAACGTGACCGTCGTCAACAATCAGACTGGTGCGACAACGTCTACCAAAGCTGATTCGGAAGGGCGGTGGGTTATTGCGAACGCATCACCTGGTCCGACTCGCGTTACCGTAGTTGCACCTGGTTTCAATCCAACGCAGCACGAACTTAGTTTGTATACGCTCCAACCGGGCCTCGTCGGAACGACACTCCAGCCCGGTGCTGTTGCCGAGACCGTTACCGTCACGAGCGCGGGCAGCAATATAACCTTAGACGGCGTAAGAAGATTGGAAGAGCAGGCTCGGCAGAGCCGCGCGGCGCAACTATCGACGCCGTCGGCGAACGTAACCAACTTGCAGCGGCGCGTTGCCGGCATACTTCCGGTCCGTATCGACGTACCGAAGAGCGGCCGGTCTTACCGTTTTGTTCGCACGTTGGTGATGGATGAGGAGACGAGGATCTCGTTCAACTACAAAGCGAAATGATCCGTACGGAGCGGCTTCGCCGCTGCAAATCACATTGATAGTCGCGAAACAGATCCTGATGTGGTGACTAAACGCTGGAGTGGCCATACCAGCGTAGCGGCTTCGCCGCCTGTTGTGAGGCGGGGCTTCGCCCCGCCGGACAAGAGCTTATTCATTCATCTGTTCACGGCGGGGCAAAGCCCCGCCGCACATCACCCGGCAAAGCCGCAATCACATTGATAGTCGCGAAACAGATCCTGATGTGGTGACTAAACAGTGGAGTGGCCATACCAGCGTAGCGGCTTCGCCGCCTGATGTGAGGCGGGGCTCCGCCCCGCCGGACAAGAGCTTATTCATTTATCTGTTCACGGCGGGGCAAAGCCCCGCCGCACATCACCCGGCAAAGCCCCCCGCAATCACATCGACAGTCGCGAAACAGATCCTGATGTGGTGACTAAACGCTGGAGTGGCCATACCAAAGTACGGCGAGGTAGTGACAGAGCGTTCCGGCCATGACGAAGAGGTGCCAGATGAAATGGTTGTAGCGAAGCCGGTGCGCGGCGAAGAAGGCGAGGCCGCCTGAGTACGCTATTCCGCCTGCCAGAATCAACAGGATTCCCGGCAGCGGAACGAGGGTCAGGATCGGTTTAATTGCCACAATCGCCAACCATCCCATCACGACATAGAGGCCGATCGAAAACCACCAGTGACGGTGACCCGTGATTAGTTTCATCGCGATCCCCGCCACTGCCAGTACCCAAACGATCGTTAGCAATGTCCAGCCCCATGGACCACGCAGCACACCAAGCGTGAACGGCGTGTAAGATCCCGCAATCAGCAAAAAGATTGCGCAGTGGTCCACTTGGCGGAAAAACTGCTTCGCCCGTATGTGCGTTAACGAGTGATACAACGTCGACGCTAAATACAAAAAGATAATCGTCGCTCCAAACACCACTACGCCCAACGTAAACCCCGTGCTACCGGCTTTCGCTGCGGATAAGATCAACACCGGCAACGCAGCCACAGCAAGCACCAGCGCCAATCCGTGACTGACGCTGTTCGCAAGCTCTTCGTGACGGTGCACCGGACGTTGAGCTAAATTCGTGGTTTCCAATCGAGAGGTCACGGTAACGCGGTAAAACCTTTCAGTGGATTGCCGTAAAACGCTTCAGATTGCCAGGAAGTTTTGTTCCACGTACCATCCTGATCTCCAATGATTTGCACTGGAACAATCACGCGGTCGCTACCAAGCTGATTGCTCGTGGCAATGCCGTTGTCAAACTTCCCACCCGGCTGCACGGTAAATTTGATTGACCGCGCCAGCTTATTATTCCACAGCAGCTTAAACTCATACTCGCCCGGATTCGCCGCGAGTGTAAATATCTCGCCAAACAGCGAATTTGTTTCGCCCGTGGTGTTGCTGCCCTTGATGTTTGGAAAGTCGCACTCGACACGCGCCCACTTAGCTTTTTGCGGCACTGTCTCCTCTACGTAATGGGTCGTGTTGTTTTCTACCTCTGCCTCGCAACCGGCTCTGCCGACCTCCATGCCGTCGAGAAACTTCTTCCCGACTTCCTTGCCTTGATAAAACAGGTGCGGATCAAACTTATAGGCATCGCCACGAACCCAGAAGGCAACATGAAAGTCAGGCATCTTCCATCCGTGAACGTCGGCGGGTGTTAAGTAGACGTACCCAATCGGCAGGTTCCAGTCATGGTCCACGTAGTAAACGAACTTGTTCACAGCTTTGGGTCCGTGCTCGTTGGAGCGGTGCTTTCCGACTTTCATCTTTCCGGTGAAGAGGGTTGAATCCGTTCCTTGTAATTCGTTGCGCATCTTAATCGTAAACGAGACCGGGCCGGCGAACAGGCTACCCTGCGCTTCGGGAATCTGCCGGCCACCGCATTCGGTCTTCCACCAGTAGCCCTTTTCGGTGTTGTTAGTATCGCAGTCAAACTTCACCCAGGGGCCGGTCGGCAGCGTGTATTGCACGTACAACTGACTGCCGCTGGCGATCGGACCGTTGACGCGAAACTTCATTTCCGGTACCCAACTCCAGACATCGTAGTTGCCTTTGTAAACATTAAAGGTGAACGCTCTGATCTGGATTGAGTCTTTGGCAATGGTTGGTTGGTCTTGCGTCGCCGTCGTTTTGATGACAGCTGATGAACCAACAATGAGAAGGAAGAGCACTAAGGTGGACAAAAGGCGGAACTTGTTTTTCAAGCGGGGAATCCTCCTGCGTGATCTACAGCCTGGGCAAATCGTCGGAGAGTGTACTACGAAGCGGGAATGCTTTGCACAATAAGTGAGTTTCGGGTGGTGTCTCAATTTCCTTTCTGCGCACTCAGCGGTGCTCCGCGTCTCTGCGGTCTATGTGGTTTCGCGCTTCTCTTACCGCAGAGTCGCGGAGGACCGCGGAGGCACGCAGAGAATGTGGCAAACTCAGACACTACTGAGTTTTGGGAGGAGTCTTCTCTGCCGCCAGAATGCGACTTTTGTGTAAAGTCAAGCATGAACGTTCGGTAAGATGTTTCCGTAAGTGATGTCGTCAAAACTCAAGACATTCGCTCGTTCAGCCGAACAGTTCGCGCGCCGCGTGCTGAGGCCGCGTGCCTACATGGAGTCGACGTTTGCGCCGTTTTATGCGGAGAACCGTTGGGGTGATGAGGAGTCAGTTTCAGGACCGGGATCCAGCCTTACGCGCACCGCAAAACTGCGACGCGAGTTGCCGGGTCTGTTGCAAGAGATCGGGGTGCGCACTCTTCTTGACGCCCCGTGCGGTGACTTCAACTGGATGAAAGACACGCGGCTTGACCTCGAGCAGTACATCGGCGCAGACATCATTCCCGATCTCATCGCACGCAACAGCGAACTTTACGGCAACGACGAAACGCAGTTCCTGTTGCTTGACCTCACTCGTGACGAACTTCCGCGCGCCGATGTGATCCTGTGTCGCGACTGCCTGATCCATTTCTCTTATCGACACATTGCTGCGGCGATTAAGAACTTCAAACGAACCGGTTCGACGTATCTGTTGACGAATAGCTATCCCGCATGGGGCAGGAACGAAAACATTCGCACCGGAGACTTTCGTCCGCTAAACCTCACACTGCCACCGTTCAACTTTCCGCCGCCAATCAGCCAGATCCACGAAAAAGTTCCGGAGGACGAGGCACGGTTTTTCGGCAAGATACTCGGACTTTGGAAATTGTCAGATCTCTGAAAGGCTTTGCACAAAAAGTCGCATTCTGATCCAGATGTCTTCTCTGCGGCGCTCTGTGTATCTTTGCGGCCTCTGCGTTGAATTGACGGTTAAACGCAGAGAAAGCAGAGTACACAGAGGACCGCAGAGAAGACTCCTCCCAAAACTCACTTTTCGTGCAAAGCATCTCTGAAAGGCTATTCCCAGAAGCGGCGGGCGATCGCGCGCAACACTGGACCGACGACCGGCAAGGTGAGCATTCGCTGGCGCCAGACGAAGGTTCGCGACTGCAAGATCGAATTGCGTTCAATTTCGAAATGGCGGTTGAGGTCACGCAGATAAGCCGCCTCCGCACGGCCTTCCGCATCTGGATCGCGTGGACCACCCGTTTCAAACTCGCTTATCACCTCTTCGTACAGCGCGACGATCTGATCGATAGCGGCTTCACGTCCGGCGGAACTGCGAATCCGCTGCGACACCGTCGCCGCGTCTGCTGGATCGTAACGCGCAATCTCCTTCTCCAACACGTCGGCGTCTATCTGTTCTCGCAGAGTGCGAATACCGAAGTTCAAACGGCGCAGTCCGTCTAACTCGTTCGCGGTAACCATCGGACCGGCACCCTTGATATCACAAAGCACCACCGCCGATCCGACCGCCATTGCCTCGAGTGCGCAGCGCGCCTTCGCAAACACGATGTCGTATTGGCCCAAAACATCCTGCGGCCGGGTAGCGACGTTGCCTGCATCTGAGCCAATGACGTCGAGAGACAAATCGCGTCTGCGGCACGCTTCGCGCACCGCACCGAGGTGCGTTGTCTCTTTCGCTCCGTTACTGAAGACCAACGCGCGCGCCGGCCGTGCGGGCAAGGGCGCGCGCGGGAGAAACTGTTCGAGATCGACGGAATTCAAGATCACTTCAACGCGCTCCTCTGCAATGCCGTTTTCCGAAACGAGTCGATCAAGACACGTATCGTCGACGGCTACGTAGCGCAGGATGCGCGGATGTTTCGGCGGCGTCTCTTCGAACGGCAACCAGCCGTGACAAATGAAGACCGCCGGCGTGTTGGGAAAACGAAGCAGCGCCGACATCGTCTCTACGTGATGTTGTCCGTGAATGAGGTCGGGCGCGGATCCGATCGCGTCGAGGTTATCGACGACGGGCACGGTCGCCGAGCGCAGTTCGCGTGCGGTGTGACCCAATTGTGGACTGTAAACGATGGGACTGTGGCCGCGACGAAGCAGGTTCGTCGCCAGCTCACAGACGTAAAGCTCCGATCCCGTGCGCCCGCGCAGGAAGTGGTTCGTGATCAGGATGCGGAGCCCACGCAACGTTCTTCTCTTTTCGCTTTCGCACGAATTGCCTGGGCGAGAGGCAACATGTGCTCCTCGTAACGTATGACTTTCTCGTAGCGCCCGGCGGCTACCAGTTTCTCACCGTACAACTCGTAAAACGGACGATTGTGGTTGGTCCAATGCGTCCCGGCCTGGTTGTCGACTGGCCTTAGGCATTCGATTCGATATGCGTCCAGAGGTAGCCCATCGACAAGCTGCTGATGTTGCTTCTTAAACGCCGGGTGCGAAGCCACGCCGTCCCGCACGGATGCGCTTACGTCGACATCAACGTCCCCGGCCAGTTGCGGTTGCGAGAACCGCAAGACACCGCGAAACGGTTCGCCCGCTAATGCGGCTTCGACGTCCTTGGCGAGTTTGGGCGTGTAGCCTAATGCCGCTTTAACTTTGCGCGCGAACCCCTCGTCATCCAACTGAAGCCAAACGGCCTTCTCGCGCAGGTCGTCGTGGCATTCGTCGGGTGGTCCAACTACGACAAAATCGAAATTCTCTACGTGATGGCCATAGCGATGTTTTGCTATCTCGACCGCGGCGCCGATCATCACGCGGCAGATATCGTGAGTGACGCTATAACCTTCGGCAGCATCGCCCACCACATACTCGATGCGCTGCTTGACAAAATTTTGAACCAACTCTTCGACAATCCCAGCGAAGAGGCCGGCATCTCTGTTGAGGATTGCAGCGTAAACGTCTAAATCGGAGAGTCGTCCATAGATGGCGCCTTGCGTCGCGCCGGCACGGGACAACACCTCGGTTGTTCGTTCCAGACGCGGTTCACCTGAGCGACCACCGCCGTCGGTCAAGACGCAGACGTAGGGCTGGGCCTGTTCCAACCAACCATGCAAACGCAGTTCGTGACTTGGGTGCGCCACGACGAGAGCGGCGCGATCGGGGTACGAGGGAGGGGGCATTCGATTTTGTTATGCAGTCGCGGGAGTTTCAAAAGAAAGCCCCCAAAGCATAATCGATTGCCCCGTCCTTCGTAAATGCGTGCTTTCCCATTTTTGCCTTAATACTCTTCCGTAGGTATTTGACTGCGGCTAGCTTTGCACAAAAAGTCGCATATCTGATTCATCTCTGCGGCCCCTCTGTATATCTTTGCGGGCTCTGCGTCGAAATGACGGTAAAACGCAGAGAAAGCAGAGATACACCGAGGACCGCAGAGAAGACTCCTTCCAAAAACTCACTTTTTGTGCAAAGCAACTGCGGCTTCAAGAATGTCGTCGCGTCTTTGATCAACGATTTCCCACCAGCGCGTAATGCAGCACAGATTCGAAGCGCCAACATTGTGGCATTATATCCACAGGATATTTTTGCGATGACACTGCCGTTGAGCGATTGTTAAAACAGTGACATAAGCGATGGAGTTCGCCATATAACCACCTGAGAGGGTTGATGACTCCTGATCATTTCGGCACGCCGTGCACGAGTGATTAGGAGTTTTGATTATTAAGGAGAATTGATGAGCAAACTATTTCTGATTGGTGTGGCTGGTTTCATCGGCACTCTGAGTAGGTACTGGATGTCAGGTGTAGTCGCCAAACGCTACGGTGAGACATTTCCGATGGGTACGCTTGTCGTTAACTTAGTCGGCTGCTTTCTTGTGGGTCTGCTTTTCTATCTGCTTGAGGAGCGGTTTCTCGTGAATCAAACGGCGCGAGCAGCGATCTTGATCGGATTCTTAGGTGGGTTCACCACATTCTCTTCCTTCGGATTGCAGACGTTTACTTTACTAAAGGATGGCGAATTCGGATTCGCGATCCTGAATCTAACCGCTTCGAATCTCGTTGGTCTGCTATTAGTTTGGGCGGGATACACTGTAGCCAGAATTGTATAAGGAGAGCCGATGCACATACCTGAGGATGGATATCTCTTGCGGATCTTTGTTGGGGAAAGTGACAGGCACGGACACCACCCGCTCTACGAGGCTATCGTTCTGAAGGCTAGGGAAGCTGGGCTCGCAGGTGCCACGGTTACGCGTGGAGTCATGGGATTTGGCAAGCACAGTGTGCTCCACACTGCGAAGATTTTGCGGCTTTCGGAAGATCTGCCGATGGTTATCGAGATCGCAGATAGCCTGGAAAAGATTGAACAATTCTTACCATTATTGGACCAAATGATCACAGACGGATTAGTGTTACTCGAAACGGTGCGAGTAATTCACTACAAAGCGAATGCGGGCAAATGAAGAACTGCGTCTAAAGATAGAGGATAACAATTTACGAAGGAATTTAAGGTAGTTTGTACTTTCCCGAAAAATTGGAACCAGTAAGTTGCTGGAGGCTATTGGAACCAATAAGTTGCCGCAGCGGCAAATTAATGGTTCAAGTTACAGGGCAATCAAGACCGGCAATATCTGAAATGGCGGAGGGGACAGGACTCGAACCTGCATAGCCTTTCGGCGGGCGGTTTTCAAGACCGCAAAGTGGGCCTGGACCTGAGCTGACCTCCACGGATCTACCAATATAAATCAGGGTGTGCAGCCATCAAAGTGATCGAGGTAACGGTAGGTTCATTTCCATCAGCGCGCCATCTTCGCGCCAAGTTCTGCGCGGTAAAAAAGTACAGACCTCGACCTGTTTGGGTATTCCCAAAATGCCACGTCAATTTCCTCGGAGTGAAATTCATTTAGTTCATTTCTTTTGCTTACCGTTATACCTGGGACCGTCTTGAACAAATAACAAACCAGATCTTCGAGAACACGTCCTGCTTCAGTTGTATTTTCAGCATTATCGGCTCGCCGAAAAATTGGGACACGCGCGCTTTGCAGATGCTTGCCATATCGAATCACTTGTCGGTAACCCGATTGTAATTGAAATTAAAAGTCGATTATCTAGTGCGAGGGATGCTCGTGGTGGTGAGAGATCAGTTACTGCACTACCTTGCTACCACGAATTCTCGGACTGGCTGTTCTCTATGCTGATGGTCCTGAATCCCAAGTCTTAAACGAATCGGCGGGTTTACCAAACATATTTTTCGTGCAAATCAAAGAACTTTTGAGTCGTCTACGAACGCAAGGATTTGGAACCATTGTCGCTGAGTTGAGGAACAAACTCGTGCACGGAGGTGCTTACTAATTCGCCGGTTGCCCAGCCCCCCTGTTCGGGTCATGGACCAGCAGGATAAACGCGCGGAGGCGATGACTACGCTCTCGCATCGCGAATACCCTGCCCGAAACCTCGCACGGTTAGACCACGGCAGTAGCGATTGGAGAGTTCCGCTGCTTCGATAACTTTCTCATGACAGTTATGCTGACTTTTGCCGCAGTCTGTGGGCTTCGCTTCTTGTCAATTGGTTGTTTTTTACTCTCGATTCCAGATTTACCTTGACAGTGATCCGAAGGTGAATATGATGAGCCTTTCACAGTGACCACCCTCCCTGGTCACATCTCCCAAAACATAGTTTCGTCGGATCTGTTTAGAATCAAGTCTCAACTCAAGGAGTCCTCGCGATGAACAACATCAAAAACTATTTAGTATCGGCATTTGCCGCAATCGCCCTGTCGTTAACTCTCGCAATTGTAACGCCGATCGCTATGTCTCCCTCGCGATTCCAACATCTGTTCAAGGCCCAGGTTGGCATGACACCTGCACACTACCTTCGGGCGCTCAGGAGGGAGCAGGCCAGAAAGCTTTTGCAGACTTCTCTATTGACGGTCAAGCAGATTATGAGTGGCGTCGGAGTCGAAGATAAGAGTCACTTCGCGCGGGAATTCAAGAAAGCTTACGGACTGACACCTAGCGCTTACCGTGCAGCTCACTTACTCGCTGAGGAAGTAAAGACGCTTGCACGCAAATAGCAGAAACAGCCAACAGATAGCAGAACTGGCTTCCATTTTTGTGTTGTCTTGTGAGACGTATAGAAGTATTTTCTGCCATCCAGAGAAGATTCAGCGAGCCGGTATTACTCCGACGAGCAGATCACGATCGAATTCTAAAAGCAGTTTGCGAAAGAACTAAACTACAGCGTACTTACTCGTAACGCAGTGCGACTATAGGATCGATTTTGGCCGCTTTTCTTGCGGGGAGAACGTTCGCCACAAGCACCACTAGAGTTACTAGAGCCGAGACACCTAGAAAAGTGGCTGGATCACTCGCGGTAATTCCGTAGAGTAAGCTAGAGAGCACACGAGCCAAGCCGAACGCCATTCCTACCCCAATTACTAAACCAATAAAGAATAGTTTCATACCTTCACCCACTACTAGCTTGAAAATGTCACGCCGCTGAGCGCCAAGCGCCACACGGATGCCGATTTCTTGCGTGCGCTGAGTTACGAGATATGCTACGAGCCCGTAGATTCCTAATACCGTTAGAACGAGAGCGATACCAGCGAAAGCACCGAGCAAGAGTGAGATTGAACGTGGATGTGCAATTGAATCAGAGATGATTTGCTCCATCGATTTGATCTTGTAAACTGGCTGGTCCTTATCTACGGACTGCACGGCGCTTCGTACAGCAGCGACGGTTGCCTGTTGGTCAGAGGTAGTACGCACCACAAAGATCATAGAAGGGATAGGCCCTTGAAGGTACGGTACATAGATAGACGCCTCCGGCCCCACTGCTAATCCGCCATGCGTTACTTGTCCGACCACCCCGACGATTTCAAGCGGAGTTTTATCGATAATAAGATGTTTGCCTAAAGGATTCTCGCCGAGCCAAGAGCTGCGTGCGGTAAGCTCATCGATGATCACAACTTTCGGTGCCCTCACATCGTCTTGCTCCGTGAAGAATCGTCCCTTCAGCAGAGGAATACTCATTACGCGAAAGTAATCAGGGTTTATTGCTTGAAAATTAGCGTTCGCACCCTTTTCAGAAGGCGTGTGCTCTGCACCGCCGACGAAAAAAGTAGCCGAACCCCCACCACCTTGTATCGGCAGTCCCGTAGTCGCACCTATGGATTGCACGCCTGGGAGGGTTTTGATCTTTTCAAGAACCTGCTGATAAAACGTGGCGATTTTGTCTGACTTAGGATACTTAGCACGAGGTAGCGACACTACCATGGTATGGAGTTGATTTGGGTTAAAGCCAGGATTTACTGCTTGCAAACGTAGGAAGCTCTTAACCATTAATCCAGCACCGATCAGTAAAGCAAGCGCAAGAGCGATCTCGCCTACAACCAGGGCTTTTCGTAAACGACGGAAGCCATAACTACTCGTGGAGCTTAGACCACCTTGCTTAAGTGTCTCGCTCAAATCTGCGCGTGAGTAGCGCAGCGCCGGCGCGATGCCGAAGGCTAAACTCACCAGAACGGATACTAACAGCGTGAAGCCGAGCACATTATGATCAACGCTTATATTCTTTATGTGAGCTAATTCATCGCCGCCGAACTTTAGAAAAAAGTTGACCCCCCAAGCAAATAACAAAAGGCCTACAATACCGCCCAACACCGCCAACAGCAGACTCTCGACAAGTACTTGCTGGATGATGCGATAGCGGGTAGCTCCAAGCGCGAGACGAACTGCGAACTCCCTCGGCCGCGTGGTCGAGCGCGCGAGTATCAAGTTAGTCGCGTTGAAGCAGGCAATTAGTAAGACGAACCCAACAGTCCCGAACAGAATAAGGAGAGGCTTCTTTATCCCTCTAATTACCTCCTCGTGCAGGGGTACGAGCTTAACCCCAAACTCGCGATTGGTTTCTGGATACTCTTGTGCGAGCTGGCTAGCGATATTTTCCATTCCCGCCTGGGCTTGCTGCAATGTGACGCCCGGTTTGAGACGCGCCACTACAGACACGTTGTGGTTTGCACGGTCCGCGAGCAGATCAGGACTGAGAGTTAAAGGCACCCATATTTCAACTGTCTGAGCGGCCATCGGAAACTCAAAGTCGGGGGGCATAATACCGACCACTGTGTAGGCATTATTATTGAGCTTAAGTACTTTTCCGACTAATCCCGGATCGGAGCCAAAGCGACGCTGCCAAAGTCCGTGGCCCACGATGACAACACGGTCGGCACCTGGTTTTTCCTCTTCAGAAGAAAAAGCGCGGCCAACAGCGGGTTTAATATTCAACAGAGGAAAGAGACTTGTTGAAACGGCCAAGCCGAAAATCCGTTCAGGTTCGTCCACCTCTGTGACGTTATAGTATTGATTTTTAAAACCGGCGAGTTGCACAAAGACACTATTTCGACTCTGCCAGTCAATGAAATCAGCGGGAGAGGCCTGAGTCTTGCCTAATTCCTGATGTGCGGCATTAACCATGACAAGACCATCAGGGTCTTGAAAAGGCAAGGCTCTCAACAGTGCAGCGTTAACCACACTGAAAATCGCACTGTTAGCACCTATCCCCAAGGCGAGTATGCTCACAACCACGAACGAGAAGCCCGGGTTTTTAAGTATCATTCGGATAGCGTAGCGGAAATCTTGGAGTAAGGTTTTCATATGCCACCTCCGATAGGCTAACACTCTTCAAATGGTTTGCTGGTGAGAGAATCGCCGACGCCTATGCGCGCGGACCAGATTGGAGGCTATCACCATTCTTCATTGGAGGCTGTTATCTTATTCTTCTCAGTGCCAGAGCTCAAATGATCCGAGCCGCAAAAGTTGATAGTGGTGTCGGAAGGTCGTTGCGAAGTATGACCTCGGACGACTGAGAGATTCGACGCGTGAAACGATCGACCGGCGCTCACTGGACTCACCCTCCGCCACCGCTTCTGAGGACGCTGACCTGGCCCAACCAGATGTTGAAATCGGAAGACTAAATGTAAGTTGTTGAAGGTGTATGGCGGAGGGGACAGGACTCGAACCTGCATAGCCTTTCGGCCGGCGGTTTTCAAGACCGCTGCACTACCATTATGCGACCCCTCCGCATTGTGGCTCCAAGAATATAGCGCACCGGCGGTTTTTTGTTCAAACTGCGCAGAATTGCGCTCGTAACACAGATCGTGCACGATCTGGCGTGATGCGCGTCACGATAGGTCAAATCAATACAACTAACGGCGACTTCGATGGCAACACTGCTCGCATCATCAACGCGATTGAGCAGGGGAAGAGCGACAATTCGGACCTCGTCGTACTGCCGGAAGTCTGCATACAGGGATATATGTCGTTTGATTGGTTTCTCGATCGCGACGTTCAGCAGGGCGCACTCGAGCCGTTGCAACGCATCATCGACGCGACCGAAAAAATCACCGCAATTGTCGGCACGGTCCGTCCGTCGGGATTAACTACAGGGCGCCGTCTTTACAATTCTGCCGCGGTCATACGCAATAAAAAATTGCTCGGATTCGCAGACAAGACACTCTTACCCGAGTACGACGTATTCGACGATCCGCGTTACTTTCAACCTTCACCACAGCGACACCTGTTTACGCTAAAAGGTCAAACCGATAGAGAACTCGGCGTTGCCGTCTGCGAAGACTTCTGGAACGACAAAACGTTCTGGAAAGAACGACTCTACACCCACGATCCCGCCGACGAGCTAATCGAACTCGGTGCGGACGTGCTCGTCTCAATCAATGCCTCTCCCTTCAACAAAGGCAAGATGGGCCAACGTTGCGAGATGGTGTCGCATCGCGCACGAAGCGCCAAGGTTCCAATCGTGTTCGTCAACCTCGTCGGCGGAAACGATGGCATCATCTTCGACGGCGCGAGTATCGTCGCAGACGCTCGCGGCAAGATCATCATGCAAGCGCCGCCATTCGAGGAATTCATCGGCACCGTAGACCTTGACTGCGATGTCGCCGACAAGTATTGCTTGCCCGGCGACGACATCGAAACTATTCACGACGCGCTGGTCCTTGGCATTCGCGACTACGCCCAAAAGAACAGATTTACCCGCGTGGTGATTGGACTATCGGGCGGTATCGATTCCGCAGTCGTAGCTGTGCTCGCCTGCGAAGCTATCGGCGCAGAAAACGTATTGAGCGTAATGATGCCGTCGCCGTTTTCGTCACGTTCCAGTATCGACGACTCAGTCGAACTCGGACGCCGCCTCGGAATGCCGGTCGTCGAACATCCGATCTCGAACGCTTACGAAACCCTGCGAGAACAACTCAAACTTCCATCGCCGTCGATCGAAAGCCGCTCCACCGCGTCGGAGAACCTTCAATCGCGTTTGCGCGGCAACATTCTGATGTCGATCTCTAACGCGGAAAACCGGCTCCTTCTATCAACTGGAAACAAGTCGGAACTGGCGCTCGGCTACTGCACTCTGTACGGTGACACGAATGGCGGGCTCGCCGTAATCGGCGACGTGCTGAAGACTGAAGTCTATGCGCTCGCAAACCACCTAAACAAAACTCGCGAGATTATTCCGCAGGCGATCATCGACAAACGACCTTCAGCTGAACTTGCGCCAGGACAGTATGACGATCAGTCGTTGCCGCCTTATGAACAACTCGATCGAATACTTAAACTCTATTTTGAATTGAAAGCGACGCCGAGTGAGATTGTTGAGACAGGATTCGAGCCGGAGTTTGTGCGCGACATTCTGAATCGTGTGGAGTCGCCGGCGAATGAATTCAAACGCCGGCAACTCCCGCCCACATTAATCATTTCGAGAAATGCGATTGGCATCGGGCGTCGCCGGCCCATTACACACCGGTATCGGCGTTAACAAAACACGAACAATCCTTAACCGCGAGCGCGCGCTCTGCTCGCCGCCTGTGCCAACTCACGGGCGCGAGGCATCGCATCCACCGCTTTGCTAATCTGCGGATCAGCGTCGTTGAAGACCTGCGTGGCCGTGCGAAATCCATAAGCCGCCGACAGAACGTTGTAACGCAACTGTCTTTCAGCAAAGTCGCGCGACTTGTCCAACTGCTCGGGCGTTACCTTGAAGATCGTCTTGGCCGCTGCAAACTTCTTCACTTCACTAAAGAGCGCATCGGTAATCGGATAGTCTTCGTTCACCAGGTCGTGTTCAAACTCAATCGCACGTTGGATCGTGTAAGACTCAAACCCCTTGACGCGTCCACTCACCAACTCTAGTGAAAACGCGAATAAAATGTCTCGCAATTGCCGCTCGGCGGCACTGATCGTACCCGGCTTAACAATTTCATCCGGCGCGATTCCGCCGCCACCATAAACCGCACGACCCATATCGGTTTGGCTCTGCGGTCCATTTTGTTGCGGCTTCGCCTGATTGTTCTTGTCGGCTGCAAGACCGCCGGGAAAGTAGTAGTCGTAGTTTCCACCGTTCGAATAATCACGTTGAATGAGCCGGCCTGACGGTGTGTAGTATTTCGCGATCGTCAGCAGCAATGCCGAGTCGTAATCCAACTGGAAGGGGAACTGAACAAGTCCTTTTCCAAACGTCGTCTCACCCACGATTAGCGCGCGATCGTGATCCTGAAGCGCGCCCGCGACGATCTCAGCCGCTGACGCGGTGTCGCCGTTGACGAGCACCACCACCGGTACGCCGTCAGGGTTGTCATTCACTGCCGCGTAAGGCTGTGTGCTGTCCTTGATTCTGCCCTTCTGCGTCACGATCATTTGTCCGCGTTGCAGGAACCGGTTCGCCACGCGCACGGCCTGAATCAACAAACCGCCACGATTGCCACGCAGGTCAAGAACGAGCATCTTCATGCCCCGGCTGTGGAGCTGTTTGAGCGCTTCGCCAAACTCCTGGTCGGTGGTCAGGTTGAAACCGCCTGTCATCGCGACATAACCGACACCCGATCTCAACATGTACGCCTGAGCAATTGAAGGCAACGAAACCGCATCGCGTACGATGCTTACCGTTTCAGTTTTTTTGTTGCCCGCATGCTCGACTGTCACTTTCACCGTCGACCCACGCGGTCCCAGCAAAAACTTTCGCACTTCGGGATACGTCTTGCCCTTCATCGAATTGTCGTCAACCGCGAGAATGCGATCGCCAAATCGCAGGCCGGCGCGGGCGGCTGGGGCATCGGGGAACGTTGCGCGGATGAAAGTACTGACCTCGGAGCCTTCGCGAAGGTCTTCGATCGTCGCGCCGATACCAAAGTATTCCGAGCGTTGTTCCGTGCGGAATGCCGCATACTCCACCGGGTCAAAATAGGTGGAGTGCGGATCCAGAACGCTCAGCATTCCGCTGATTGAGGTTTTAAAAATTCCGTTGTAGTCGAGCTTCCGTCCGTCGATATGATTCGTTTGAATCACGGCCAGGGCTTCAGAAAGGTCGCTCTTGATTGCCGGTGCGCTGGTTGCGGGCCTGGCGCCGGGAGTGGTCGTACTAGCCGAACGATCAGGACCGGCTGCACGGCGTGCCGAACGATTTTGCTGGGCAAAAATTAAGGCGGGGACTGCCAGGGCGAAAATAATGAATAAAGATGCCGGGGCAAAAGAACTTTTTCTCACGCAACCCTCCTAAAAACCAACGTTGCAAGTACAGGGCCGATCCGTTTCGGTGCGGAAACGGAGACGCCAGAATAACACGAAGCGCCGCAGCTTTTGAATGTACGCAGCGGCCAGTCCCCGAGTTTTGTTCAAGATCACGCAGGGGAGTAGATGCTCCGGAGGGAACTTTCGTTTCTTTGTACTTTTTGGGATCTGTCTTTTGTGACTTTTTGTGGCTATTATGGCCGCCTGGCTTTTCACACCGACAATTCGACGGAGGATCTTTAATGCCCACAACATTGAAACGGGATAGTCTCGTCTCTTTCGCCAATGAACACCGCTCGGAGTTTGAGACTCTGCTCCGTCGATTCGTCGAAATACCCACGGTTTCGGTCGATCCAAACCACTTGGAAGACATCAAAAAGGGCGTCGAACTCACCGTCGAGACCCTCGAAGGATTCGGAGGGAAAGTTGAGGTTTACCGCGCCGATAAGGGCAATCCCGTCATTCACGGCGTGTTTGGAAACAATCCAAACTTTCCGACCGTCACGGTTTATAACCACATCGACGTTCAACCCGCCTCTAAAGAGACCGAACCCTGGGACACTGAGCCATTCGTGTTCACTCAAAAAGGCGATACTTACTACGGTCGCGGCACGACCGACGATAAGGGACCGGCGCTCAGCGCCCTCTTTGGCGCGCGGGCGGCAATCGAAGCCGACGTTCCCGTCAACATTCGTTTCCTCTGGGAGTTTGAAGAGGAAATCGGATCACCAAACTTCGAAAAGATTATTACCAAAGCCGCACCTTCGCTAAAGACCGAATCGGTGGTGGTTTCCGATACGGTTTGGGTTTCACGCAACCGGCCCGCGAGCTCCGCCGGATTGCGCGGACTGATGGGTTTCATTTTGAGTCTGGAAACGGGAACGGTCGATACACACTCGGGCGAAACCGGCGGCGCCTCGCGAAACCCGATCGCCGAGCTGATGCAACTCGTCTGCGACATCTACGATCCACGCACCGGTAAGATCAAAATCAAGGGTTTTTACGACGACGTCATTCCGCCATCAAAACAAGAGCTGCAAGACTGGGCAAACAGCGGCTTCACGACCAAAGCGTTCAAGAAAGCTCATCACTTGAAGAAAATGCGGACCGAGGATCCGCTCGAAGTGATGAAACGGATCTGGGGCATGCCCACGCTCGAGATTCACGGCGTGGTTGGTGGCTATCAGGGCCCGGGTTTGAAGTCTATTGTTCCGCCGCGCGCGGAAGTTAAGTGTTCCTGCCGTTTGGTGCCGGTGCAAGATCCGAAGAGACTTCAAAAACTGATCGCCGCGGCAGTTAAAGAAAAGAATCCGGACGTACAGATTCGCTTCGAACACGCCGCGCCCGCGTTTCAGACCGTGCTCGAAGGACCGTTACCACAGGCGTTAAAACGAGCGGTAAAGTTCTCGTTTGGCAAGGAAGCAGTTTTCGTGCGGGACGGCGGGACGATCGGTGCCATGACGAGTATCGAAAAAGTAATGAAGTGTCCGGTGCTGTTCCTCGGGTTGTCGCTCCCGGAACACGGCTATCACGCACCGAACGAGAACTTCGATTGGCAACAAGCTTCCGGTGGGATGGTCGCGTTCGCGAAGTACTTCGAAGAGATCGCGAATCTGGGCCGGTGAGCATTTGACTAGATCAAACACGAAAGACGCTCTTCGTTGAGAGCAACGAAGCCGAGTTTTTCATAGAAGCGGCGTGCTTGCGGGTTTTCGAGATGCACGGCGACGTCGATCCGTGTCACTGACTCTTTTCTCAGCTGTTCCTTCAACTGTTCGAGCATCTTGGAACCGACCCCCTGACCACGACGATCGCTCTTCACCGAAACATCGTCGAGTTTTGCGACAATTGAACCCATCGACGTGGAGATCGCATAACAGATGACGCAGATTCCCGCCGCGCCATTCTCGTCGTAAGCCATCCAAACAAAACCCAGTTCGGGGCGCTCGAGGAAGAGATCCAGCGCATCGTTCAGCCCTTTTAATCCGAGATCGCCATACGCCTGGCTGCTGGCGAGGTAATGCTCGTCGGCGCTCAGGAAATCCGTGAGCATATGAAACGCTTCGGGCACATCGACCGCGTGCATTTTTCGGCAGGTAATCGGCACGCGGCAATGATGCCAAAAGAATTTCGAAAACGCGAGATTCGTTAGGTTCTGCTTTCAGATCTGGTTTTTCGGATATATAATCCAGCCTCCGCAAACCAGCAATTTCCATCCCAATCGAGCAGGTCAGGAGCCATGAAAAAGACAACATCTCTATTCGCAACAGCGATAATTCTCTTCGCTGCTATCTCCGCGTTTAGCCGCGAAGCGCGGCTCGTGCGCTATCCGCATTACCACAACGGTCGCATCGTGTTCAGCTACCTCGGCGACATCTGGACCGCCGATGAGAACGGCCAGAACATCCAGCGCTTAACCGTCAATCGCGCTCGCGACGTTTACGGTCGCTTTTCGCCTGACGGAAAGTGGATCGCGTTCTCGAGCGAGCGCGCGGGGAACCTCGACGTCTTTCTCATACCCGCCGGCGGCGGCAACGCGAAACAGCTTACCAACCATACGGCCGACGATACTGTTCTCGGATGGTCCACGGATTCTCGCTCGATCATCTTCAGTAGCAATCGGGGTGAAGACTTCATGCCTCAGCTGTATCTCGTGAGCACTGAAGGCGGTATGCCTGTGAAAGCGGGAACTGACATGGGCGTCCAGGCTTCGTACTCGCCGGATGGAAAGCGACTCGCTTACAACCAGAAGTCGCAGGTTTACTGGCGCAAGTATTACCGTGGCTCCTATCAAAGCGACATCATGATCATGGACGTCGCCGCTAAGAAGTTCACGCCAGTTACCGATTTCGAGGGACTTGATTCATGGCCCATGTGGGGTCGCGACGGTTTCATCTACTTCGTCAGCGATCGTGACGGTGGTGGGTTGACAAACATCTGGCGCGTTTCTGACAGCGGTGGCAAGGCCGATAAAGTCACGACATTCAAGTCAGGCGACGTGCGTTGGCCAGCCATCAGTTCCGATGGGCGCGTAATCGTTTTCGAGCACGATTTCGGCATCTGGAAACTCGACGTCAACACGAAACGTGCAACACCGATCACATTGAACATCGAAGCCGAGACACAGGAGAACCTGACCGAAACGATGTCGTTCAACTCGCAGGTCGATGATTACGATCTCGCGCCGTCTTCAAGGCGGATCGCGTTTTCGATTCATGGCGAAGTGTTTACAGCACCGGTTGAAGAAGGTGATCTGAAACAACTTACCGACGGCGCCGCTCGCGATCGCCTGGTCCAGTATTCACCCGATGGCAAATCGATCGCGTACGTCTCTGACCAGAGTGGACGCGAAGAAATCTGGGTCGTAGCAATCGATGGTTCAGTGCCGGCTCAGAAGCTCACCGATATCGATGCGTTGAAACAAGGCTATAACTGGTCTCCTGATTCGAAGGAGATCGCCTTCAACTCGTCCGACGACAAACTGCGCAAACTCACCGTCGCTTCGAAACAGATCGTGGAACTCGACGCGTCGCGCCACGGTGGTTTCAGCGTGCCGGTTTGGTCACCCGACGGTAAGTGGATCGCTTATTCAAAACCCGATGCGTCGCGCACGTCTGACATCTACGTTATTGCGGCCGCAGGTAACGTTAAGACGGCACA
>Ga0209387_1000063_pt1 | contig 29755 bp, 21 predicted proteins | sample NCControl_FD_187515 | JGI IMG/M metagenome (GOLD analysis project Ga0209387, IMG submission 187515) | Agricultural soil microbial communities from Utah to study Nitrogen management - NC Control (SPAdes) (version 2) | ecosystem: Environmental > Terrestrial > Soil > Agricultural land | place: USA...
GGATGTGGCCCGGCCGAAGAGCCGGGCGGAGGTGGCAGCGTTCTTCGTGCGACGGGGATACGTCGTCGTCTACCAGGATTGCCGGGGCCGCTATGCCTCCGAGGGCGAGTTCGTCAAATACCTGAGCGACGGCGACGATGGCTACGACACCTGCGCCTGGATCCTGACCCAGCCCTGGTGCAATGGGCGGATCGGCACAATGGGTCTCTCCTACGCCGCGCATACCCAGGGTGCGCTGGGAAGCGCCGGCGCACCGGGAGTGGCGGCCATGTTCCTAGACTCCGGCGGTTTCTCGAATGCGTATCAGGGCGGTATCCGCCAGGGCGGTGCCTTCGAGCTCAAACAGGCGACCTGGGCGTTCAACCAGGCCCTGGAGAGTCCCGAGGTCGAGGCCGACCCCCGGCGGCACGCGGCGATGAAGGCGATCGACATCCGGGCCTGGTTTCGCCGGATGCCCTGGAGCCGGGGAGATTCCCCGGTCTCCCTGGCTCCCGAATACGAAGACTATCTGTTCGACCAGTGGGAACACGGCGAGTTCGATGACTTCTGGAAGCAGCTCGGCATCTACGCCCAGGGCTTCTACGACCGGTTCCCCGAGGCCGCGATGGTTCACATGTCATCGTGGTACGATCCCTATCCCCGAACCGCGACCGAGAACTACATCGGTCTCTCCCGGCGCAAACGGGGTCCGGTCCGGCTCATCCTGGGTCCCTGGACCCACGGAGACCGCCAGCTCACCTGGGCCGGCGACGTGGATTTCGGGCCTCGCGCTACGCTCGACGGCAACCTCGCTACCGATTTCCTCACCCTCCGCCTGCGCTGGTTCGACCGCTGGCTTCGGGGAATCGAGAACGGCGTAGAGCGAGAGCCGGCGGTCCGGCTCTTCGTCATGGGCGGAGGAACCGGACGGAAGAACTCCGCCGGGCGGCTCGATCACGGCGGGGCATGGCGGGCCGAGTCGGACTGGCCGCTGCCCGACACCCGGTGGACCCCGTTCTATCTCCACCGAAGCGGCCTCCTGGCCCCGGCAGTGCCGGAGGAAGCCTCAGGTTTCCGGGAATACGTCTATGACCCCGGGGCACCGGTGCCGACGATCGGGGGTACGGTCACCTCGGGTCAACCGGTGATGGTGGGTGGGGCGTTCGACCAGCGGGAAGGCCCCCGCTTCTTCGGTTCCCGGGAGCCCTACCGGCCGCTCGCCGATCGCGCCGACGTGCTGGTCTTCGAGACGCCGCCACTGGACGCGGACCTGGAGGTCACCGGCCCGGTCGTGGTGAACCTTTGGGTATCCTCCAGCGCGCCGGACACCGACTTCACCGCCAAGCTCATCGACGTGTATCCGCCGAGTGCCGATTATCCCTCGGGATTCGCGATGAACCTGACCGATGGCATCCTCCGGGCCCGTTACCGTCGCTCCTGGGAACGGCCCGAGCTGATGATCCCGGGCACGGTCTACCCGGTTCGCATCGAGGCGTTTCCCACCAGCAACCGCTTCGTGCGGGGGCACCGGATCCGACTCGACATCTCCAGCAGCAACTTTCCCCACTTCGATGCCAATCCGAACACCGGTGAACCCGAGGCGCGCTCCCGCTCGCGACGCGCCGCAACCAACCGGATCTACCTCGAGGCGGGGCATCCTTCGCACGTCGTGCTTCCGGTCATTCCAGCGCGCCCGCGCCCGTCGTGATCCTTCGCGCTGCCCGCGCCTGGGTCAGGAACCGGCGTGACCGGCACTACCCGCGGGGCCTCCCGATCGCCGAGCCGGACGTCGCCTGGCTCTCCGCCTGGTTCGATCCCGGGCTCCTGGCCCGGGTCCGGGTGTGCCGGGCCAGGCTCCCCGTCCCCCACCTCGCCGGCATCACCTACGGCGACACCATCCTCATCGATCCGGGAGCGCCCGGATCCGGCCACTCCTGGCGACGCCTGCTCTTTCACGAGCTGGTGCACGTGGTGCAATACGAGATTCTCGGACTGGATGGGTTCGTCAATCGCTATTTGCGGGGGTGGGCCGCCGCCGGATACCGCTATCGCGCGATTACGCTGGAGGAAGACGCCTACGCGATCGAAGCGATGTTCACTGCCGAGCCGGGGCGGCCTTTCAAGGTACGCGAGGAAGTGGAGCGGCGGCTGGCCCTATAACCTCACATCGCCTGAGTCACCCAGGTCCGGCCGAAGCCGTCCCGCACTTCGACTTTAATCTCCCGCGCCCCGGGTGAAACCGGCGCGTAGAACAGGTGTGCGGTGGGAACCGGCTCCACCCAGCCCCGCCGACCTGGCAGCTCGGGGCCGGTCATGGTTTTCACCGCGGCCGGATCGAAACCATTGCGGCGGGCCATGGCACCTCTCCGGTCCCCGTCCTCGTACCAGACCACCCGCCAGGTGGGATCCCAGTCCCAGACGTTGGCAACCAGCTCCTGCGGCGCGGCGGGATCGCTGCCGACCGGATACACCTTGGCCATCGCCTCGGCGGGAAGTCCCGTGGCCTTGTACCGCCAGCGCAATTCCTCTCCCCGGGCCTCGAAGACACCGTAGCCGTTGGGCGATCCATCATAGCAGAGATCTCCGGTCCACCAGCCGCCGCACACCGCGCCCAGGGTGTGCTCGGCGACCTTGTCGTGCAACCGGTGCTCGCATTCGTGGGTGTGTCCCGAGACCAGGTGGCTTCGATAGGGCGCCAGCAGGTCGAGAAGAGCTTCCCGGTTGGTCACCGTATTCGACGGCTCGGGTCGGGGCCGCCCGTGGCGCTCGAACAGTGAGCTCCGCAGCGGAATGTGCAGGAACACCACCACGGTGCCGCCCTTCTCCACTCGGGCCAAGTCGGCTTCCAGCCATTGCAGCTGATCCGCGGTGACGTATCCCAGGTAACCGCCCTGGTAGTAGAACACGTCGTTCAGGACGACATAGTGAATCCGGCCCCGGTTGAACGAGTAGTGGCTCGGGCCGAAGTGCCGGGAGAACGTTGCGGTCGCGGCTTCGTTGGTGGTGGCCTTGAGATCGAGATCGTGGTTCCCCACCACCTGGAAGAACGGGATCCCCATGGCGGTCACCGCCCGCACATAGTCCGGGTAGAGCTCCAGCCGGTCGTACATGATGTCCCCGTCGGACACCCCGAAGACCGGGGCGCTGCCGAGACCGCGCACGGTGGCCTGCACATCGGGCACCGTCTCCCGATGAAAGCGGGTCATTTCGTACTGGTCCTGGGTTTGTGGATCGGCCAGCACGATACAGGCGTGGGCCTCGTCCCCCTGCTCCAGCGGGGACAGGGTGAACCGGGCGCTGGCCTCTCCCGAGCGGGAGGGCTGAATGGGCTGGTAGAGGCGGGTGACCCCGGTGGGATCGGCGGGAAGGACATATCCCGGGGGCGGACAGAGCGAGAGAAACTCCTGCCCGCCTTCGCTGATCAGCTGAAATGCTCCATCGGCATCGGACGCGACGACGATCCGGCCATCGCTGATAGACGCCCCGGCCACGGCACGCCCCAACGCGGTGACCCGGCCCCGGATCCGCACCGGAGCCGGGACCGGCGCCGGCATGGAGCGGGGAAATCCGGAAAAATCGAGCAGCCCCCGGCCTGGAAATCCCAGGGCCGCACCGAGCGACGCGGTCCCGGCGAGAAACTCCCGCCGGGACCAGCGGCGCGGCGGCATCAATTCACCGTGAACTGCTTGATCATCCCGTGGACGAGGTGCGGCTTCTTGTCCTTGGCGTCGGGCACAAAGCAGATCATGCCGTACTCGCCCGGAGTCAGATCGACCGTGGTGGTGTTGGCCATCCCGCTGGTCATCGGCGAGGCCCCGTTGATCAGCGAGCCGGGGGGCGGGCCCTGCGGCTTCTCCAGCCATGCCGCCATGTCCTGCACCGTCTTGCCCGGCTCGAGCTTCACGAACACCAGCTCGTGCATCTGGGGACCGGCGTCCTCCACCCGGATGGTGTGACGGCCCGCGGTCAACGGGGCGGACAGCTCGAATGCGTAGTCGCTCATTTTTATGGTGATGTCCGCCACCGGCATCGCGGCGGTGCTGGTGCCCTGGGTGACCGTCAGCTCTCTCGCCATTCCCATGGCAATGTGGGGCCGGCCGTCCGCCGCGGGAATGAAGCAGACCAGGGTGTAGGTACCGGGAGCCAGGTCCACGGTCGCTTCCGCCGTTCCACCGGGCATGGCGGCGTTGGGTCCGCCTAGCACCACCAGATCGGCCGGGGGCGGGCCCGACATATCCGCCTGCTGGAGCTGGGCCAGGGGCATCTTGATGAGGACCACGTGATGGGCCTCTTTCCCCTCGTTCATCAGATGGAACGTCGTCACCCCCGACGGCAGCGTATCGGGTGCCTGAAATGCGTAGTCGGTGGCGGTGACGTGGACCATCGCCGGCGCGGCGGGCGGCGCGTCGGCCTGCTCGGCGGGCGGCTCGGTCTTGGCGCAGCCGGCGATCAGAAGCACGGAAAGGGCGGAACGGGCCAGCGTACGCATGTGCATCCCTGAGAGTCCTGGTTGGGGTTTGGCTGCGAAAATGCCATGGAAGGAGGTTCCGCGCCAGATGGCGCTTTTCACGAACCCCGCCCCGGGATAGGATTCCGCGATGATCCGAGACCGCCTGATCTTCCCCGCGCTGGCGTTGCTCTGCGCCTGCTCCGGCGGGTCCTCGCCCAAGGGAATCCTGCAGTCGGTGCGCGCCGCGTTCAGCCCCCAGGCGCCGGTACCCGATACCATTCCAGAGATGCTCGACTATGCCCCCGATCTCCAGGTCAACGTGGCCGACATGGCCCGGCTGCCCGAGGGAGTGCTGTGGCGTGAGCTGACCCCCGGCGACAGCGCCGTCGGCGTGGCGATGACGGGAGACTCGGTGGAGCTCACCTACCTCGGGTGGCTCCCGTCCGGCCTTCTGGTGGACAGTGGATTCGCGGCGGTCCGGGTGGGAGCCGGTAGCGTGCTCGCGGGAATCGATCTCGGCATTGCCGGAATGCAACCGGGCGGGCGACGAAAGCTCGTCATCCCGCCCGGTCTCGCCTACGGCGCCGAAGGCCTCGGCGAGATCCCGCCCCTGGCCGTGCTGGTCTATGACCTCGAGCTGGTCCGGATCATTCGCTGAAGATCAGCGTCCCCGGTCCTTGAACCGGGTCTTGGCCCGTGTCTCGGCCTCGGCTGCGGCCTTGCGGAGCATCTTTTCCGGGGTGACCGGGTTCGCACCCAGGCGGGGCTGACCCATCTTGAGCACCACCTGTCCCTCTTCGATCGCGACCGTCACCGGCCGGCCTCCCCGCACCTCGTAGGCGCCCAGCACTTCTTCACCGACCGTGGCGCCCGGCTTGACCCGCTCCTTGAGCGTCTCCCGGTCGGGCAAGCCTTCGACCGACAGGAACCGGAGCCCGCTGGCGCTCTGCAACCGGACCAGAACGGCGAATCGCGCCCCGGAAAGGTTGCGCACCGATCGGAGCTCGCTGCTTTCGGCGATTTCCCTGGCCCAGCGCAGGGCTTCATGCTCCTGCGCGGTGTACTGGGGCGCTCCGGCTTCCGGGCGATCCGGCGTTCCAGTCTTGGCGCCCTTCCCCTGACGCTGCTGCTGGGCTCGCAGCCGCTTGAGATACTCTGGTTCCTGACTCATCCTGGTGCTCCTGACAAAGACGCAACGACGCAAGGCGCAACGACGCAAAGTAACCGCGCACCGCTTACCGCTCACCGGACCAGGTGCAGTGCCTCCTGCCGCTTCAGCGCCCAGCGCGGCATCCCGTCGGGGCCTACGAAGAAGTCCTCCTCCATGGCCATCCGAACCCGCTGTCCGCCCCATTCCGGGACCGCCGTGGAAGCCTGGAGCTCGCTGGAGTACCACATGCCGGGAATCACCTTGTGGTCTCCCCGGCCGGGAACTCCATCCTGGTAGTCCCAGAGCCCGATCAGCGGTCCGGCGCCGTGTCCGTGGATCCCGATCGGGTGGCTGTAGATAGTTCCGTCGATTCCTTCCTGCCGCATCTTCGCAAGCGAGGCCCGAAGGATCTCGTTGCCGGACCGGCCGGCGCGGACTTCCTCGAACAGGATGTCCTGGAGACGATTGGCGTTGGCCAGGGCCTTGCGCAGTCCGGCCGGCGCCTCGGACTCACCTGGAAGCAGCACGTAGGCGTTGTGCTGGGTGTCGGTGTTGAGCCGCAGCGCGGTGATGCCCACGTCGCAGTGCAGCACATCGCCCCGCTGAATCACCGGATCGGCGCCGAGCTGCTCCGCGGTCACGCCCCGGCGCTGCACCTCGATCGAGGGCTGGAACCAGGTACCCAGACCGAGATCGTTGACCCGCTGGCGCCAGAACCACACCAGGTCGCTGGTCCGGGTGGTGCCGGGGGTGATGGTGCGGGCCGAAAACATCTCCTCGATGGTGCTCCACACCAGCCGGGTCAGCTGGGTGTAGAAGACTTCCTCCTCCGGCAGCCGGCTGGCGATCAGATCCACCGCCAGCCCTTCCACCGGACGGAAGCGGCTGGTCCAGGTGGGCCCCAGCGCCTCGCTCATGCCCTCCAGCTCTCCGGCGGACAACCCGTCCGAGAAGGCGAAGGTCCGCGACTTGTCGATCCCGATGACCCGGGGATTGCGTTCCTCCAGCACCCGCTTCAGCACCTGCCACTGCTCGTCGCCCCACAGCTCGGCCTGGGGCCCCGCTACCCCCGCGGTTCCGCTCACCGGCTTGGTGCTGCGGACCGCCTCGTAGAGTCCGCCCTGCGAGCTGCCTCCAAGGGCGATCCGCTCGACGCCCTTCTCGGCGCCACGGTCATGGAACACGTAGATCGTCCGGCGCCGAGCCGCGAAGGTGGTCGGCGAGACCAGCGAGGTGAAGACCGGGTCCTCGTTGTATTCCCGCATCGGGATCACCCACATCTCGATGCCGTACTTCCGCATCAGCGGCGGGAGCAGGGTGGTGATCCGCTTCTCCAGCCACTGCTGCTGGAGCACCGACTGCTCCCGGAGCGTCCCGAAGGGACGGGCCGGCGCCTGGGCCGCGAGCGGGGCGGCCGCGCACGTCATCGCGAGGGCCCACAGGGCCCGACGCGATCTCGACGAGATTGCTTCCGGGCCTCTGGCCCGTCGCAATGACGGTTTCGGTGTCATCAGAACGGGGAGTACGCCGGCGGATTGATGCCGTTGAGCCGGAGATAGGGCACCGTCTGACCCAGGGTCCAGGGGAAGTGGTCGAGCAGCAGCATGAGCGCGCGATGCATCGGGAGCTTGTTGCCGAAGAGGGTAACTTCCTTCACCAGGTCGGCATCCGAGAGCGCCCCGATCATCTCGATGGCGTGATCCATCGACCGGCCGGCAAACTCCTTGAGGGCCGCCTTGTTGCGCCGGTACACGGTGGAGTCGCCCAGCACCGGCATGCCCTGCAAGCCCCCGGTAATCACCAGGTGGGCGATCATCGCGTCGGCCCCGGCCGCGTGCTCGATCTGCTCGGCAAAGGTGCGGACGCCGGGGGTGGGGCGGAATCCCAGCATCGAGTCGTGCGCCACATCGACCAGCCGGAGGATGTACCGCTTCTGGACCTCCATGATCCCGGTGAAGGTCGACTTGGGCACGTGTTGCTGCGCGCCGGCCGGGGTGGCGGCGAGGGCGAGCAGGACCAGCGGGGACAGCAGACGCAGGGACCGCATGACATCCTCCTGAAACGGGCAGTGGCACGGAGACCGGCAGGGGGTGAAAGGTGCCGCCGCCCCCTCCCCGCGGCAAGCGGCCGGGTTGCGCAAGGCCCGGTCGCCGGGGAGATTGTCCCGGGTGGAACACGCCATTGCCGTGACGCAGGACCCGGTCTCCCAGGGAATCGTCGCCGCGGTCATCGTGGCGGTGTTCGCACTGCTCGCCATGGAAAAGGCCCACCGGGTCCTGGTAATCTTCTCGGCCGTCGCGCTGCTCTGGCTCATCACTTACTTCACCCCCTGGCACCTGATCACCTTCGAGGGCGCCCATCAGGCCCTCGACCTGAACGTGCTCCTCCTGCTCGCGTCCATGATGGCGATCGTGGGCGTGCTCAAGACCACCGGGGTATTCGACTGGGCGGTGGGCCGCCTGATCGAGCGGACCCGGGGACGTCCCGGCGCGCTGATGGCCATGGTTGTCTGGTTCACCGGGCTGCTGTCGGCGGTCTGCGACAACGTAACCACGGTGATCTTCGTCTACCCGATGGTGATCCGGATGGCGGCCGCGACCGGCATCCGGCCGGCAGCACTCCTCCTGCCCATGGTCATCGCGTCGAATATCGGCGGCACGGCCACCCTGATCGGTGACCCGCCCAACATCCTGATCGGCTCCGGCGCCGGGCTCTCGTTCTTCGATTTCATCGAGAACCTGACCATGCCGGTGCTCTGGATGCTGGTGGTCTGCCTCTGGTTCTCCCGGCGCTATTACCGGTCCGCACTGGCCGAAGCCCATCCCGCGGCCGTCGAGGTGGATACCGATGTGATTCAGCAGCCCCTGCTGCTGAAATGGAGCCTGGCGATCTCCGCGCTGGTCTTCGTGGGGTTTCTCACCCACTCGATCACCGGGATGCCGGTGGCCGTGCCGGCGGCCATTGGAGCCGCCATGATCCTGGTGGCCCAGGACTGGATCACCTTGCGCACCCACCGCCCCACCCAGGGAGAGCGGGTGCACGGCATCCTCAACGTGATCGAGCGGGAGATCGAATGGCCCACCCTGGCCTTCTTCGCCTTCCTGTTCATCGCGGTGGGCGCCGCCGTGGGCACCGGGCTGATCGACACCTTGGCGGGGGGGCTGGAGCGGTTCATCGGGTGGGGCAGAGTCAGCCTCAGCCTCTCCGAGACCGGAACGCTGCTGTTCGCGGCGCTGATGGTGTTGTGGGTGAGCGGGCTGCTGTCCTCCCTGATCGACAACATCCCCTACGTGGCGGTGACCATTCCGCTGATCGCCCGGCTGGTGGGGGGCCTCACCGGCGATACCGAGATCCTCTGGTGGGCGCTGTCACTGGGCGCCTGCCTGGGAGGGAACGGCAGCGCGATCGGCGCTTCGGCCAACGTCACCGTGATCGGGTTGGCCGACAAGGCGGGGAATCACATTTCCTTTGGGGAATTCACCCGCTACGGCGCGTCCATGGCCACGATCACCCTGGTCATGTCCTCGCTGTTCATCGCGGCACACCTGTATGTCGGCAAGCTCCCGACCCTGTACGCCGGGAGCGCCGCGCTGGCGGCGTACCTCCTCGTGAAGGCCGTGCGGGGGAGAGTCGTGAGAAGTGAGACGTGAGATGTGAGACGTAAAAGGGGTTGTTCCCTCTCACGTCTTACGTCTCACGTCTCACCTCTCCCCCGGCGGCTCCCTCCCCATGGACCGGAGGTAGGCCCGGTCCCACGCTGCCGGAACGCTCTCCCGGGCCGAATAGGGACCCGGCTCGTAGCGCCGGGACCGGATACCGGCCTGGCTCTCCTCAGTAATCCGCCAATCCTGCCGGTTGGTCACGTCCCAGAACTCGATGGCATCCTGGGGATTGAAATCCGGGCGATCGAAGGCGTCGGGGTGGAACATCCATTCGCTCTCCACCCGGGTCTCGGTCGCCGACACCGGCCAGAGCATGTAATAGTTCACGTAATCCGGCTGGATGCTGAGCAGCATGTTGGGCTGGAAGGAGTAATAGAACGCCCGGCGGCGATCATCCGCGGACAGCTCGGCGATGGGCCGGGCGGCGGCGGCGCCGCTCATCGTCACGCTCTGCGCGGGCTCCGAGATCACCATGTAACCGCCCAGAAAGGGCCCCTCGGTCAGGTCATTGGCGCCGCTCAAATACGGCATCCGCGCCGAAAGCTCGGGATGAATGACCGGACAGTGCAGGCATTCGTTGTAATTCTGAAATACCAGCTTCCAATTGGTGCGCACATCGTAGCTGACCCGGTGGCCCACCTTGAGGTTGGCCAGTCCGAACCGGGCGAACCGTCCGACCAGGGGAGCGTGCGATTCCGCGAAGGAAACCGGATCCCGGGCCAGATTCACGAACAGAAAACCCTCCCATTCCGCCACCGCGGCCTGATGCAGCGGATAGTCGGCCTTATTGAAGCCTTCCACCTCGCTCATGTGGGGCGCGCCGATGAGCTTGCCGTCGGTGGTGTAGGTCCAGGCGTGATACTGGCACTGAATGGTTTCGGAGAACTGCCCGGCCTCCCGGGCGCAGAGCCGGGTGCCCCGGTGGCGGCACACGTTGAAGAACGCCCGGAGCGCCCCGCTCCGGGTTCGCACGAAGATCAGGCTTTCGTCGGCGATCACCCGGACAAAGAAATCGCCCGGAGCGGCCAGCCGATCGCACCGCCCCACGCAGATCCAGCTTTTGGCAAAGAGCCGTTCCCGCTCTTCCTCGAAGATCGCCTGCGAATTGTAGTACTCGCCCGGCAGGGTCTTCGCGCCCTGCTTGAACGATCCGGTCGTCTGCACGAATGTGGTCATGAGTCCTTTCCTCTCTGCCGCCGGTTGCGAAGCACCTGGCGCGCCGCGAGCCATCCCGGACCGCCCGGAATCCCGCTGCCCGGATGGGTCCCCGCTCCGCACAGGTAAAGACCCCGCAACGGGGTTTCGTAGCGTGATGCGCCTGGCACCGGCCGCATGAAGAGGATCTGGTCCAGGGACATTTCCCCCTGGGTGACCGATCCTTCCGTCAGACCGAAGGTCGCCTCCAGCTCAGCCGGCGATCCCACCACCCGCTCCCGGACCAGATTCTGGAAGCCGGGGGCGACCTGGGCGATGGCCGAGACGACCGCGTCGCCCAGCGCGTCCCGCCGCTCCCGGGTCCAGCTGCCCTCCGCCAGCCGATAGGGCGCCCATTGCGCGCTCGCCACCAGCACGTGCTTTCCGGTCGGGGCGAGGTGGGGCCACCGCAGTGACGGGAGCTGGACCTCGACATGGGGCCGCTCCGAGATCCGGCCATACTTGGCGGCGTCCGCGGCCCGCTCGATCTCGTCGAGACTCCGCGACAGAGTGAGCGTCCCTCGCAGCGCGTCGGCGGAATTCGGCAATCCCGGGAACTCGGGCAGCGCGTCCAGCGCAAACAGGACCCGCGCCGAGCCTCCCCGGAATTTGATATTGCGCACCGCCAGAAGGAACTCCGGGTCGAGCCAGACCGGGTCCACCAGGCGAAGCAACGTATGAGCGGGATCGGCGCCGGAAAGCACGGTCCGGGCAGCGATGGTTTCGCCGCCGGCCAGTGTAACCCCCGTGGTCCGATCGTCGGCGGCCTCGATCCGGACCACTTCCGCGCCGGTCCGCACCACCACGCCCCGGCGCTCGGCGACTGCGCCGACCGCCCTGACCAGCGCATCGGGTCCGGCCTGCCAGTACCCGCCTCCCCGGATCGTGCCGTCTGGGATTCCCACCTGGCGGTGCAGCAGCACGAAGGCGGTTCCTCCGGACCGGGGACCCTGGCGGATCTCCATGATGCCGGTGGCGCCGATCGCGGCCTTGAGCGGGACGCATTCCAGCTCGTCGTCGAGATACTCCTGGACCGACATCGGGAGCACCCGAAGCAGTTCGATCATCCCGGCGCGACCCATCCCCCGGAGCTTTCGGGCGACGCCGAGGAGCGGGAGCAGGTCCGGCAACGCGGAGCTCTCGATGTCCGGCGGCGGGAGGACGTAGAGCGCTTCGAGCAGGGAGGCGAGCCGGCCGATCCGTGCGGCAAAGGCCGGCCAGCGGCCGGCATCGGAGGCGGAATACCGACGAATGGCCTCGGCCGCGCCCGCGCTTCCGGTGGCCAGGGCCAGCCATTCGCCTTCGCCGGAGGGAACCGAAAGCGGCGTGCCGGGAACGACCCGGGGGAGGCCGGTGAGCCCGAGCTCCGAGGCCACCGGAGGCGGGAGCCATCCGGCATCCATCGCGAGCGGGGCGGCGTGAAAACCGGGAGCGAACTCCGCCAGTGCCCCCTCGGCTCCGATGGTCTCCCCCGCCTCGAGCACCAGGACCCGGTCCCCGGCCCGCGCCAGGGTCGCCGCGGCCACCAGTCCGTTGACGCCGGCGCCGATGACGATGCTGTCGAATCCGCTCATCCGCCCCGCCGCCCCAGGATCTCGAGCGCGGCGAGCCGCCCCGAAGCGCCCATAATGCCGCCACCCGGATGGGTGCCCGCGCCGCACTGCCAGTATCCTGCAATAGGAGTGCGATAGTTGGCCCAGCCTGCCACCGGCCGCAGGAAGAAGAGCTGGTGCAGCGCCAGCTCGCCGGCGAAGATGTTCCCCTCGGTGAGCCCGGTGGTGCGCTCGATGTCGAGTGGAGTGAGCACCTGCCGTCCGAGGACGGCGCCCTTGAGGTTGGGGGCGTAGCGATTCAGGGTCTCGACCACGGCATCTCCGAACGCCTCGCGCCGGGCGTCGGTCCACCCGCCGTTGAGATGGTAGGGCGCATACTGGACGAAGATGCTCATGACGTGCTTGCCGGGCGGCGCCATCCCGGGATCGATCATGGACGGGATGACGATGTCCATGTAGGGATGCCGGGAGAACTCGCCGTACTTGGCGTCGTCGTACGCCCGCTCCAGGTAGTCCAGACCCGGGCTGATGGAAAAGGCGCCCCGGTGCTGGGGACCGATCCCTGGAAGGCAGGTGAAGTTGGGGAGTTCGGAGAGGGCGAGGTTCACCTTGCCCGATGAGCCCCGGAACTTGAAGCGGCGGATCCCTTCGACCACATCGGCGGGCAGCTGCGCCGGATCCACCAGCTCGAGGAAGGTGCGGCGGGGGTCCAGTCCGCTCACTACGACATCGGCCGCGATTTCCTCGCCCGACTGGAGCGCGACCCCGGTGGCGCGGCCGTTCTTCACCAGGACTTTCTCGACCGCGCTGCCGGTCCGGATCTCCGCGCCCAGGGCCGTGGCCGCCCGGCCGATGGTCTCGCTGATCGCGCCGGTGCCGCCCTTCTGGAAGCCCCAGGCCCGGAAGGCGCCGTCGATCTCCCCCATGTAGTGATGGAGGAGCACGTAGGCGGTTCCCGGCGACCGGGGCCCCAGGAAGGTGCCGATGATGCCGCTGGCCGATTTGGTCGCCTTGAGGGGATCGAACTCGAACCACTCGTCGAGATAATCGGCTGAGCTCATGGTCATGAGCTTGTACAGCGCGTGGAAGCGCTCCGCGCCCAGGGAGCGGAAATGTCCGGCGAACTTGAGCATTCCCCGCAGGTCGGAGGGTGCCATCGAAGCCGGATCGGGAGGGACCATGCTCAGGATCGGCCGCACCGCCATCGCCATGTGGTGCATCAGCCGCCCGAACAGGGTCGCGGCCTCGGCGTCGCGGGGAGAATGCCGGGCCAGCTCGCGGCGGGTCTGGTCGGCATCGGCCCAGCTGCCGAGGTAGTCGCCGTTGTCGAGCGGGACCACGGTGCTCTCCAGCGGGAGAATCTGGAGCCCGTGACGGGGGAGCTCGAGGTCCCGGATGATCTCGGGGCGGAGCAGGCTCACCACGTAGGAGAACACCGAGAACTTGAAGCCGGGAAAGACCTCCTCGGTGACCGCGGCGCCGCCGACCAGGGGCCGCCGCTCCAGGACCAGCGTCTTGCGCCCTGCCCGGGCCAGATACGCCGCGGTGACCAGCCCGTTGTGACCGCCGCCGACGATGACGCAGTCGTAGCGCCGGCTCATGCCTTCTTCCGATCCGGGTTGAAGAACGGGAGCTCGGTCACCCGCGCCGCCGCCCGCAACCGCTGGTGCTCCACGGTGACTTCGAGCTCGACCTCGGTGCCGGCGGCGAAGTGCGGCGCCCGAAGATGGGCCAGCGCCAGATATTGCTTGAGGATCGGCGACCAGCATCCGCTGGAGGCGTATCCGATCTGGGTGCTCCCCTGGTACACCGGGGTGCTGACCCGCCAGGCGGTGGCGGGGAGCTGGGGCGGAAGCCCGGCCTCCGCGTACAGCGCTTCGAGCGAGACCCAGTCCACCGCCAGACCGACGAAGCGCCAGGCCGGTCCCCGCAGTCGCTCGGCACCCAGCGCGGCGCGGCCGTTGTAGGGTCCCTTCTCGGCCGGGACCGTCCACTCCAGCCCGAGCTCGAAAGGCGAGGACTTCTGCGCTTCGATCAGCGCGTGGTGGGAGGAGTGGTAGTCCACGTCGAGCATGATCAGTCCCGCCTCGATGCGCGCCATGTCCAGCGCCCAGATGCCCGCGGGGGTGATGCCGTAGGGCATGCCGGCTTCCAGAAGAGCATCCCAGACCGGCACGGCATGGCCGGCGGGGACCCAGATTTCGTAGCCCAGGTCGCCGGTGTAGCCGGTTCGCGAGATGGTGACGGGCATCTCGCGGATGGTGGTCTCGACCAGCCGGAAGTATTTGAGCGCCGAAAAATTCGCCGGACTCACCTGTTCGAGGATGGCCCGCGACAGCGGCCCCTGGAGGGCCAGCGCGCCGACCCGGGCGGACACCTCTTCGACCTGGACGTCCATCCCCGCGCCGTTGAGCGAGAGCCAGCGGAGGTTGGGCTCCGCGCTGGTCAGCCGGTAGACGCCCTCCGACAGCCGGCTCACGGTGCCGTCATCGATCACCTTGCCGTGCCGGTCGCACCAGGAGGTGTAGAGCACCTGGCCCACCCGGCACCGGGTGACGTCGCGGGTGACCATGCGGTCCAGCAGCCGGGCCGCGTCGGGACCCGAGATCAGGTACTTGTAGAGCGGAGAGACGTCGAACAGCGCCGCGGCATTCCGGATCGCGGCATATTCGCGGTCGTGCACCAGCTCGTACGCGCTGGCCACCGCGTGGCCGGCCCAGCGTCGCCATGCATGACCTTGCACCAGCGGAGCAGTTCGGATGTGAAAGGGTGTGGTCTTGAGCACGGTGCGATTCTAGTCGGTCGGCAGTGACGCCGCGAGGGCGACCGCTTTTTTCGGGGTTTGCACGGTGGACACCGGGGTAAGGGCAAACTATTCATTCTGCCGATGCGTCCTTCTCTGCTCGCGGCGATGTCCGCGCTGCTCCTCCTGCTGGCCCTGCCGGGCAACGTGGCCCGCGCCCAGGATTCCGGGAGCACGGCCGCGCCCGAGAAGCCCTTCACCGCCCTGTCACGCGCGCTGCTCGGGGGACGCGACTCCCTGGTGCGTCTCACCCGGCAACAGATCGGCCTCAAGTACCGGCTCGGTGCGGTCAAGCCCGGCCTGGCGTTCGATTGCAGCGGCCTGGTGAAGTGGATCATGGCGGCCTTCGACCTGAAATTCCCCCGAACCGCCGCGGAGCAGGCCCGCCTCGGCACCCCGGTTCCCAAGGATACGGCGCAGCTCCTGCCCGGCGACCTGCTGCTGTTCGGCCGCGGCCGACGGGTGACCCACATCGGCATCTATGTCGGCGAGGGGAAGTACGTCCACGCCGCCAACCGGCGGAAGGGCGTCATCGAGAGCGAGATCTCGCCCCCCGATTCGCGCTGGTGGAAAGGCGCCCGCCGGGTGATTCCCGACGTGGACCTCGCGGCCCTGCTGCGGGGTACCTGAAGGTGGAGGCTGAGGGCTGAGGGCTGAGGGCTGAAGGCTGAGGGCTGCCGACCGAAGTCTGACGGCTACCAGTACTCCCATCTCCCCCTCGCGAGCACATAAGCGGACAGACAGGCGTTGGTCACCGCATGCGCCAGGATCAGGTCGCCCAGGCTCCTGGTTCGCCGCATCCAGAAATTGTAGAGCAATCCCGCCGCCAGCCCCACATCCCACATCGCCCCATGCTCACTGGCAAAGAGCAGTGCCGTGAGCAGGAACGAGGCGGTGGTGAACTGCCCCAGGGGGACCTTCCGGAAGTCCTCCATGTGATCGATCCAGCGGGGGAGCCAGCCGCGCCAGAAGAGCTCCTCCACGATCGGCACCAGGATCGCGGCGCGGGCAAACCGGAGCGAGAGCACCAGGGTGTCATGCCGGACGTCCTCCGGCACGGTGCCCTCCACCTTGCCGGTCAGCCCGTTGGTGAAGAGCCAGGAGCTGCGAAAATCCGGAAACAGCACATCGGGGGTGATCCACAGGGCGAAGACGCCGATTCCCAGCGCGATGCTGGTGGCCCAGTGCCGGACCTGGAGGGAGATCACCGAGCGGGAGCAGAGCAGCAGGACGGCTGTCACCACCGCGACCCGCAGCAGCGCCTCCACCCGCGCGGGAATGGGGAGCCGGGGCCCCAGCACCAGGAGCACCATGAACGTCGCGAAGGGCGCGACGTAGGGGAGCGAGGGGTAGCGCTCGGTGAGACGCATGGGAGATGCGCTACCGGCTATCCGCTATTGGCTATCGGTCGAGCTATCGGAATGTCCCGATAGCCTGACTGATAGCCGATAGCCGATAGCAGATAGCTAGAAGGTGTAACTCACCTTGGTGAGCAAGAACCGCCCCAGATTCGGCACCCCGACGAAGGTGGCGTAATGCTTGTTGAACAGGTTCTGGATGTTGAGCGAGATCAGCATGTTGCGGGCGCCCACCGGAGGCCGCCAGGTGCCCTGCAGATCGAGCACGCCGTAGGAATCGATCGGAAGCAGCGCGTTGGGATCATCCGGATCGGGCGGGCTCACGTACACTCCGGAATTGACCGGGAACCCCTTTACCGCCCGGAACCGGGTCTCCGCGCTCCACCCGTGCGGAGCGTCCTGCCAGCCCACCGTAATCGAGCCTTTGCTCTTGGACGCATTGAGCGCGATATCGGTGGGTCCGTTCACCTCGGTCTTCGAAAAGAAATCCTTGTTGACGAAGGAGTAACTCCCCGCCAGGGTCAGGTGGCTGCCCACCACCAGGTCCATCGCCAGGTCGGCGCCCCAGAGATCCACCTCGCCGAAATTGCGGTAGGTGAGGAAAATGTCGGGTCGCGCGGTGAGCGGCGTGTTGGTCGGGACCACGGTGCCCAGCGGCACCCCGGTGGTCGCGACGGTCGTGGCCGCGGACAGCCCCGCCATTCCGGTGCCCAGCGCCGTAGCGGTCGCGGCCGCGTTGGGCACGCCGGCCTGGGTGAACAGCGCGGTCAGATAGGAGATGGTGGTCGCGCGGTCGAGGAAGACGGTGGGAGACTCGACGATCAGCGGGCCGGTGAAGTTGCGCTTGTGCTCGTACCAGGCATCGGCCGAGATCTGGAACCGTCCTCCCAGCAGCGCCTTGTACCCGACCTCGACCTGATGGTTGATGGTCGGCTTGAGCCGCTCGATGTCCTGCACCTGGTCGGCCTGGATGTCCACGAACTGCCGGGTGGTCGGGTTGAGGAGCCGAAGCTGGGTCGCGACCTGGGTGGTCGGCGCGTTGGCCTGCATCAGCGGGCACAGTGGTCCCGCGGAGGCGCACACCGCGCCGACCGCAACCTGCCACAGCGCGGCAGCGTTCGCCGGCAGCAGCTCGGGCGTCCCGGCCGGCAGCAGCGGCTGGAACGGCGTCCGCATGCAGAGGCCGTTGCCCACCCCGCCGGCGCACCCGGTGCCGGCCCGGAACTGGAACCCGTCCTTGGGAACCCCCAGCGCCCGCACGTCGTACGCCAGCCCGCCCCCCAGCGGAATCTGCGCGGCGGTGATGTCGAGGAAGAGGTTGTTGTTGCTCGGAGTGGAGAAGGCCCGGTTGAAGGTGACCCGGAAGGCCTGGTTCTCGTCGGGCTGGAACACCAGCGCGGCCCGCGGCGACCAGACCGCGGACTGGAGCCGGCTGTGCTTGTCGACCCGGATCGCCCCCACCAGGTCGAGCTTGGGGGTCAGGTGGATGACGCTGTGGAGATAGCCGCCCAGCTCCTTGATGTCGTCGTCCGCTTCGTTGGAGCCGTTGATCGTGCCGCCGGTGCGGGCGTCGGTATAGATGTAATCGGCGCCGTACAGAATGGTGGCCCGCGCCGAGAACAAGTCGAAGCCGTGCTGGAACTGCCCTGACCAGACCCGGGAGCTGTCCTGGATGGGATTGCCGTCCCGAAGCAGAAAGGTGCGGCCGGCATTGCTGAAATTGCCGAAGCCCTGGGCGAAGAACCGCTTGTGCCGGAACCGGAGCTGCGCCGCGGAGTATTTCCAGTCGCGGGCCTGCCCGGCGCCGATCCCGGTGTATTCGATCAGGCTCTTGGCGTTGGTCATCCCGAAGGTGCCGATGATTTCCGTATTCAGGTCGGGCCGGACGTCTACCCGGGCCTCGCCGCCCCACTGCTCCAGGTTGAAGTCGCGGCAGCCCGTGGTGGTGTTGCACTGGCCCGCGGGGATGCCGAGCGCCGGCTTCTGAGTGTTGAGATCGGCGGGCTCGGCCGGGTCGCGCTCCTGCCACTCGGTGCCCTTGAGATAATTCCCGGAGACCTTGAAGGCGACCTTGGATCCCAGCCGCATGGCGTGGCGTCCGGTCACCCGCCAGAGACCCTGGGCGCCATCGAGCGAATTGAAGCTCGGGTCGGCGCAGAGCGCGTCGCTGCACACCCGCTCGGTGGACCCGGCCCGCGCCCCGGCCTCGAGCGCCAGGGTCGTTCCGGTAGAGGTGAAGGGCGAGCGAGTCAGGATGTTGAGGACCCCATTGGCCGAGTTGGGGCCGTAGAGCGCGGCCCCGGGTCCCAGCACGAACTCGATCCGCTCGATGTCTTCGTTGGTGGTGGGGAAGAACGTCGCCACGTTCACCCGGAGCGAGGGCACCGCGGCATAGCGGTAGTCGATCAGGGTGAGCAACGCCCCGGAAAAGATGTTGTTGAAGCCCCGGGCCACCACGTTGGACTGCACCAGGCCCCCTTGCACCAGGTCCGCGCCCGGCACGCTCTTCAGGTGATCGGCCACGGTGAGCGCCGGACGCTCCTCGATCTCCTTGCGCGACATCGCAAAGACCGCCGCCGGCGCCTCGGTCTGCTTCTCTTCGACCTTGGACACGGTGGTCACCGAGACGTCCTCGAGCCGCATCGCCTGCTGGCTCAGCGCGGCGTCCACGGTGGCGGTGCCGCCCGCGGACACCACCGTGCCGGGAAACGCCCGGGGACCGTATCCCACGCTGAGTACCCGCACCGTATAGGAGCCCGGCGCGACGCCGGTGATGCGGTAGGAGCCATCAGCGCGGGTCTTCCCCTGCGCCGCGAGCACCCCGTTGGCTTCGAGATTGACGGTTGCGCCCGCCAGCGGACCGCCCCCATCGGTGCTGGTCACCTTGCCGGTGACGCTACCGGACTGGGCCAGCACGGATCCGGCGGCTGCCAGGGCGACGATCAGCGAGATCAGAGAGGTCCGGAGCGCGCGCGCCATGGGGAATACCTCGAGCGAAGGGAGGGACACGGCCGAGGCTGAATATACGACTTGGGCCGTGAGAAGTGTCAAGGATTCGCACGCACGCTCCCGGACGCAATGTCACGGGTCTGTGCAAGATGACTGGGGATCGGCGTCTGTGTAAATGCAAACCCAAAATGTGAGCACTTTTCAGGGTTTCGGGGAGATCCGGCCCTCGTTCGGAGTGCCGGCCCACGTGACCGCCCTCGGGAGGAAATCCGTATGAACAAATGGACCGCCGCACCTCTGGCGCTCGTCGCCGCCCTCGCCTGCGACCGTGGGGGCACCGGTGTCGCCGCGCGCATCCCGTCCGACTCGTCCGAGTTTTACCGGACCCAAGTTGAGCAGATGACGACCGTAGCGGCAGCCAAGGACAGCCTGGTCCGGGACCTCGCCGAGACGACCCGGCTGCTCTCCGATATCAACACCGAGATCATGAAGGTCTCCACTGCCCGCAAGCCGGTCGAGCCGGTGGTGGGCGGCGAAGGTGTAGCCACCAACGATCGCGCCATGGTGCTCAAGCGAGTCCAGGATCTGACCGCCCGTCTCAAGGCCAACGAGTCCCGCCTGGCGGCCAGCCAGCGCCGGCTCCGCAGCCTGACCTCCCAGACCGACAGCCTCAAGGGCTTCGTGACGGACCTCCAGGCCACCATTGACGGCCTCAACGCGACCATGGAGAGCCAGCGGACCACGATCGCCACGATGGAAGCCGATCTGACCGGCGCCCGGCAGCAGGTGGCGACGCTCTCCACCGAGAAGGCCGAGCTGACCGACACCGTCTCCGCGGTGACGACCCGCGAGAACACGGTGTACTACGTCATCGGGACCCGGGCCGAGCTGAAGGACCGCGGGATCATCAAGGAAGAGGGCGGTACCCGCTTCCTGATCTTCACCCGCACCGGTGAAGTGCTCAAGCCCGGCGACAACCTCGATCCCTCGGCCTTCACCCAGGTGGACCGCCGGACCGTGACCGAGATCAAGCTCCCGGATCCGAACAAGGAGTACCAGCTGGTCTCGAACCAGAACATCGCCTACAGCAACATTCCGCTGGACGCGAAGGGCCGCATCAAGGGCTCGCTCCAGATCAGCTCGCCCGAGCGTTTCTGGGGTCAGCACCGGTTCCTGATCCTGGTCGAGCGCTAGGTTCAACCGCCCGATTGCTCGGGCAGTGACGGGGGGGCCTCGGGATGAGGCCCCCCCGTTACTTTTCTCTTTCCCTCTACCGCATCCGGTGCCATGGGTCTCGCTTCCCGCATTGCTCTCGCTGCGCTGTTCGCCGTGCTGCCCGGAATTTCCACCACCCCGGCCGGCGCCCAGGAGGGGAAGGATCCCGCCGCCCGCCGGCTGGAGCGCGAGATCTTCGAGGAGCTGATCCGGATCAACACCAGTGATTCCGCCGGGGGCACCCCGGCCGCGGCCCGGGCAGTGGCCGATCGGCTGCTCGCCGCCGGGTTTCCCGCCGGAGACGTGCGGGTGATGGGACCGGAGCCGCGCATTCAGAACGTGGTGGCGCGCTATCGGGGCCGGGACGGGACCCGGAAGCCCATCCTCCTGATGGCCCACCTCGACGTGGTGGATGCCCGCAAGGAGGACTGGAGCACCGATCCCTATCAGTTCGTCGAGAAAGACGGCTGGTACTACGGCCGGGGCACCAGCGATAACAAGGCCGGCGCGGCGATGCTGGTGGCCAACTTCATCCGCTACCGGCGGGAGGGCTTCGTCCCCGAGCGCGATCTCATCATCGTGCTGACCGGAGATGAAGAGACTACCGGCGAGAGCATTCGCTGGCTCACCCAGGAGCACCGCGCCCTCATCGACGCGGATTTTGCACTCAACACCGACGCCGGCGGCGGCGATTACCGGGACGGCAAGCCGATCCGGTTCAACGTCCAGGCCGCCGAGAAGATCTACCAGAGCTTCGTGCTCGAAGTGCGGAACAAGGGGGGCCACAGCTCGCGTCCGGTGGCCGACAACGCCATCTACCACCTGAGCCGGGCGATTGCCCGGATCGCGGACCATCAGTTCCCGGTCAACCTCAACGAGGTCACCCGAGCCTTCTTCGCCCGGGGAGCCTCGGCGGAAACGCCCGCCCTGGCCGCTGACATGCGGACGGTGGCCCGGAGCGGAAACGCCCTCGCCGCCCGCCGGCTCTCCACCGCGTCCCCCTACTACAATGCGGTCCTCCGCACCACCTGCGTCGCGACCCGGCTGTTCGCCGGTCACGCGGACAACGCCCTTCCTCAGCTCGCCCGGGCCACGGTGAATTGCCGGATCCTCCCGGATCAGCCGGTCGACAGCGTGGAAGCAGAGCTGCGGCGCATCGTCGCCGACACCGCGATCCATTTTTCCCGGGCAGCCGTGGCCCGGCCCAGCCCCCCTTCGCCGCTCCGGCCCGACCTGATGCAGCCGCTCGAGGCCCTCACCGCCCGCTACTGGCCCGGCGTCCCGATCGTACCGGAGATGTCCACCGGGGCGACCGACGGCCTCTATACCCGGAACGCCGGCATCCCCACGTACGGCGTTGCGGCGATCTTCGACGATCTCAATGATTCCCGCGCCCACGGTCGCGACGAGCGGGTCGGAGTCAAGGAATTCCATCAGGCCGCGGAGTACTGGTACGACCTGGTGAAGCAGCTTTCGTCGGGCAGGATGAATCCGTAACCGCAGCCAACAGGCAGTGGCCAGTGGGCAGTGGTCAGTGGTCAGTGATCAGGAGGGGAGAGCATGAATCAGACTCGCAGGGAGTTCGTGAAGTCCACCGCGGCAGCGGGGCTCGCGGGTACCATCGCACTGCCCCCTGACCACTGGCCCCTGACCACACAGGATCCTTTGCGATTCCGCAGTCCTCCGATTCCTCTCGTGCGCATCGGATTCGTGGGCATCGGAGGACAGGGCAGCAGTCACCTCGAGAATCTGCTTACCCTCGAGGGGGTCGAGATCACCGCGCTCTGCGACATCGTGCCGGAAAGGGTGACCACCTGGCAACGGAAGATCCGGGAGCTGGGCCGCAGGGAGCCGGTGGGGTTCACCCGCGGCCCCCGGGACTTCGAGCGGATGTGCGCCGAGCAGGAGCTGGATCTGGTGTTCAACGCGACGCCGTGGGAATGGCACGTACCGATCATTCTCGCCGCCCTCCGGAACGGCAAGCATTCCGCCTCCGAAGTTCCCCTGGCCTACACCGTGGACGACTGCTGGGCGGTGGTCGAAGCCGCGGAAAAGTTCGCCCGGCATTGCGTGATGATGGAGAACTGCAACTACGACCGGCTCGAGATGCTGGGACTCAACCTGGCCCGGAAGGGTCTGCTGGGCGAGCTGCTCCACGCCGAGTGCGGCTACAACCACGACCTTCGGGCCATCAAGTTCTCGACCGAAGGCGAAGGCCTCTGGCGCCGGGCGCACGCGACCAGGAGAAACGGGAATCTCTATACCACCCACGGGCTCGGGCCGATCGCCGAGGCGATGGGAATCACCCGGGGGAATCAGCTCGACTACCTGGTCTCGCTGAGCGGGCCCTCCCGCGGACTTCAGGCCTGGCAGTCCGAGCATCTCTCCCCCGACGATCCTCGCCGCAGGGAGCGATATGTGCTGGGCGACGTGAACGCGTCCCTGCTCCGCACCACCGCGGGGCAAACCATCTATCTCACCCACGACACCAACCTGCCCCGCCCCTACAGCCGGAAGTATGTCCTCCAGGGCACCCGGGGGATTCTCGAGGGATATCCCCGGCGAGTCTACATCGAGGGCAAGAGCGGCGCGCCCCATCGCTGGGACCCGGTGGAGAAGTGGTTCGACAGCCACGACCACCCGCTCTGGAAGAGCGAGAAGGTCAAGCAGGCCAGCGTCGGTCACGGAGGGATGGACTGGCTGGAAGACTGGCGGCTGATCAACTGTCTGCGGGAAGGGGTGCCGACCGATCAGAACGTATACGACGGCGCCACCGTCAGCGTGGTGGGCCCGCTCAGCGAATGGTCGGTAGCCAACGGGAGCAAGCCGATCAAGGTTCCCGATTTCACCCGGGGACGATGGAAGGACACCGCGCCGCAGGGAATCGTGGAAGCGTGACGGGAAGCGGATAGCGGATAGCGGATAGCGGATAGCGGGAGGATGGCCGGGAGTATCCCATCCCCGCTTCCCCCTATCCGCTCCCCGCTATCCTACTCCCCCTTGAGCACCGCCTGCGGCTCCACCAGAGCGGCCCGGCGGGCCGGGAGCCAGCTCGCCAGCAGCGCAACCAGAACCACCGCCCCGCTCACCGCGAGCAGGATGACCGGATCGCCGGGGGTCACTCCGTAGAGCTGGGCCTGAATCATCTTTCCGCCGGCCAGCGCGCCGAGTACTCCCAGCACCAGGCCCGCCAGCACCAGCAACATGCCGTTCCCCATCACCACCCTGAGGACCTGCCCCTGGTTTGCCCCCAGGGCCAGGCGGATGGCGATCTCCCGGCGGCTCAGACCCACCACGAAGGCAATTACCCCGTAGATGCCGATGGCGGCCAGCACCAGAGCCACCGCGCTGAAGCCGCTCAGCACCAGCGATCCGAAGCGGGGGGCCGAGTTCTGGGCCGCGAGAGCGCTCTCCAGCGAAGCCACCTGGAAGAGCGGCAGTCCGGCATCGTGGACCGCGACTTGGCGCTGGAGCAACGGGGTGGAGAGCAGGCTCCCGTCCCGCATCCGCACCGCGAGCTCCAGGTCCGTGGTGGGCCGCTGGGCAAAGGGGTAGTAGACGTCGGGCTCGCTCCCCGCCGCGAACAAGTCGGTGGTCAGGTCGCGCTGCCGGGCCGGTCCGGCCACTCCGACCACGATTACCTCGGGCCCGGTCTCGCCCATACGAAATCGCATGCCGACCGGATCGCGATTGGACCAGAAGCGCGCTGCCATCGCTTCGCTGATGATCGCCACCGCCTGGGTGTCCTGCCGGTCCAGTCCGGAAAAATCCCGGCCCCGGGTGAGCGGGATGCCCAGTGCGGCGAAGTATCCCGGCGTCACCGAATGACGGAAGTAGCGGGTCCGCACCGGGGTGGGCCCCTCGATCAGCAGAGTAGAGGCAGTGCTGTTTCCCCGGAGCGGGAGATCCGAGGCGATCGCAGCGCGGGCTACACCGGGAAGGGCGTTGAGACCGGTCGTAAGTCGGTCGACGAAGTCGGCCCGGGCCGGCAAATCCTGATACTGGGGCCGGGGCAGCGAGACCCGGGCGGCCACCACACCACGGGCATCGAACCCCGGATCCACCGCGAGACGGAGTGCCAGACTGCGAAGCATGAGCCCGGCCCCCGCGAGGAGGATGAGGGCCAGGGCCACCTCTCCGGCGACCAGCGCCTGCTGCAACCCCGGTCGCCGCAGCCGGCCCAGCCCCGAAGAAGCGGTTCGGGCGCCCTGCCGGAGCGCGTCGGACAGATCAGCTCCGCCCCGCCGCAGGATGGGCGCCAGTCCGCAGGCGATTCCGGTCAGCACCGTCACGGCGAGGGTGAACCCCAGCACCCGGGGGTTGACGGTCACATCGGCATACAGTGGAATCAGGCCGGCGGGGACCAGCGGCACCAGCAGCCGGATCATCCAGTAGGCGAGCAGAACACCGGCCGCTCCCCCGAGACCCGCGAGCACCAGTCCCTCGCTCAGGAGCTGGCGAACCAGCTGGAGCCGGCCGGCCCCCAGTGCCCGGCGCAACGCGATCTCCCGCTCCCGCGCCGTGGCCCGAACCAGCTGCAGGCTCATCACATTGGCGCAGGCGATCGCCAGCACCAGCAGCACAGCCTTGAAGAGAGTCTCGAACAGCGACGCGGTGTTGCCGAGCAGGTTCTCCTGCAGGGAGAGGACGTCCACACTCCGGTCGGTATTGATCTCCGGATACTCCTCGGCCAGCTGGAGAGCCACCTGCCCCAGGTCGCGCTCGGCATCGGCGATCGAGACCCCATCCTTGAGACGGGCGACCGCCAGCAGCCAGCGATTGTTCCGGCTGGTCAGCAGTCCCGCCGGAGAATCCACGGTGATCATTGCAAGCGGAATCCAGAGATCGGCCTGGAAAGAAAGGCCCGAGAACCCCTCCGGCATGATCCCGACCACGGTGAACGGCCGGTCGTTGAGGGTGATGCTGCGGCCGACCAGTGCGGGATCGCCACCAAATCGGGTCCGCCAGGCGTTGTGGCTCAGCACCACGACCGGGAAGGCGTCGGCCACCCGGTCTTCTTCCGCCGTAAACGTGCGTCCCTGGCTGGCGTTGACGCCGAGGAGCCGGAAGTACTCCGGATTTACCCGCTCGGCGTTGAGCCGGTCGGGACCGTTCTCGGTTCTCAGGTTGAGCGAAATGGGATCGTACGCAGATACCCCTGTCAGGGTGTGGTTCCGGGCCCCCCAGTCAGCGACTTCCGGCGGGGAGGCGCCCCGCTGACTCCGCTCCGGACCGTAAACGCCCCAGAGAAACACCAGCCGGTCCGCCTGCTCGAAAGGAAGGGGCCGGAGCAGGGTGGCATCGAGCAGGCTGAAGGTGGCGGTGGTCGCCCCGATTCCGAGCCCCAGGGTCGCGATGATGACCGCCGAGAGCCCGGGACGGGTCTGGAGGTTTCTGAAAGCGAACCGGAGATCCTGCGCGGAGAAGAGGGCCATGCCGACACACAATGCACCGGGTGTGCCAGCATGGCCCCGACCCTAAGAGACTATCTCACAACGAATTGGGCCTCGGGAGCCGACCGGTGGCGGTCCCACTCCTGAACATCCCGTCCCATCTCCGAACAGCCTCAGATCCTCTGCCAGCGTCTCCGTAAGACCCGCTGCTCGTCCCTCACCCGCTCCAGTCTCTCCCGAACCCGGTCCATTGCCCGCTCCCTCGCGGCGATCCCGCGCCAGAGGTCGGCGCTCATCCGGTCGTTGAGGCGATCGCGCACCATAAGCTCCCGATCCCGAAAGCTGTTGAGTCGCTCAAACGAGGTCGTCCGGGCACGCTCCCGAACCCGTTCCACCCGCTCCAGCGCCCTTTCAAGCGTCCGCATCCGCTCAGGGCCAAATCGGAAATGAATGTGGGGCCGCTCGGACCGCCACTCGTAGCGGGACCGGGGCCGGGGGTCCGTCTGGGCGGCGGCGATGGTTGCAGAGGTCGCAGCCAGCGCCGCGACGAGGAGGAGTTGCCGAACGCGCATGAGCACATCTCCTTGACCGGTGGTGTATAAGGAAAGACGCTTGCCGGGTCCCGAGAGTTGCGCCGGAGGGCTCCGCCCCGCTTTGCCCACCTCCCTGCCGGGCTCGTACATTCCGCGATCCATCGGCTCACCATCCCTTCTCCACCGGTCGTCGCCATGTTGCTTCGCGCCGCTGTCTTCCCCGCTGTCCTGGCCTTCGGGCTCTGCCGGGCGGCCACCGCCCAGTCGCTCAGCATTCTCGATCCGGCGCGCACCCGGCTGATCAGCGAGGAAATCTCCGGTGATGCGGCCTACGCTCACATTCGCTTCATGACCCAGTATCACCGTCCCCGGGGCGGCGACAACAACCTCTGGACCGTGGCCGAGTATCACGAGCGGAAAGCCCGGGAGTATGGACTCACCGACGTCAGCCTGATCAAGCAGGCCAGCACCACCCGCCCCTGGAACGCGACCTTCGCGGACCTCTGGATCGACGGGGCCGAGCCGGAGCGGATCGCGAGCTCGATTCAGTCGGCGGCGCACCTGGCCGACTACAGCCGCCCCGCCGACGTGCGGGGTGAGCTGATCGACATCGGCGGAGGGACCGCTGCCGAGCTCGCGGGCAAGGAACTGACCGGCAAGGTCGTGCTCACGACCGGAAACGTGAACGCCGTCATGGCCGAGGCGGTCGGCAGCCGCGGCGCCCTGGGGCTGGTGTGGTATCCCAGCCCCTACAATCCGCCCAACGGCATCGATGGGAGCGGGGTCTCCCGCCCCGACCAGATCCGATGGGTCAGCATCGCCAGCGGCCCGCTGAACGGGAAGGAGCCGACTTTTGCCTTCGTGCTGTCGACCCGGCAAGGCGTGGCGCTGCACAACCGGCTGCTGGCGGGTCCGGTCCGGGTGCATGCCCTGGTCCGCTCCGAGTTCGGCTCTCTCCATGGCACCGAGCCCTGGCAGGTCATGGTCGAGGGATACATCCGGGGGAGCGACCCGGGCGCGGGCCAGGACATCGTGCTGACCAGCCATATGCAGGAAGGTCCGGTGGAGGCGAACGACGACGCCAGCGGAACCGCCAGCATGCTCGAGATCGGCCGCGCCCTGTCCCGGCTGGTCGCCGAGGGCAGGCTCCCCCGCCCGCGCCGGAGCATTCGGTTCTGGTGGACCACCGAGATCTCGAGCGAGCGGCAGTACTTCGCCGATCATCCGGAAGAGGTCCGCAAGATCTGGGTGAACGTCAACCAGGACATGGTGGGGGCGGATCAGTCCCTCGACATCGGCCGGAAGCAGAACGTGACCCGGGTGCCGGCCACCCGGTTCCATTTTTTCAATGACGTCATGGAGACCGTGCTCGAGTACTTGGTGGCGGGAAATACCTTCGAGCTGGCCGAGCTGGTCGCGGGACGCCCGATGTACCCGAAGCCGGTGCTCTCCCACCTCGGCTCCATGTTTCGCTACAACGCCGAAGCGATCTGGCATCACAACCAGTCCGACCACCAGACCTTCAACGAAGCGCCCATCGGCATCCCGGCGGTGAGCTTCACCAACATGCCGGACCGCTTCATCCATTCCAGCGACGACGACCTCTGGAACATCGACCGCACCCAGCTTCAGCGGAACGCCGTCGCGGTCGCCCTGATCGCCTATGTCATGGCCTCGGCCGACTCGGCGGCGTTGCCGGCCCTGATGGCACAGACCGCCGGCCGGGGCGCCGAGCGGATCGGGCGGAACCTGCGCCTGGGACTGGGCTGGATCGCGGCGCTGCCCGACAAGTCCGAAGCCTGGTTTCGGGCCGGCGATCAGCTCCGCTACGCCGCCGAGCGGGAGCGGCAGGCGGTGCGGTCGCTGGCGGAAGTGGCCTCCGGCTCGGCGGGATTGGTCGAGCCGATGGTCCCGGAGGTGGATCGCCGCGAAGCCCAGGCACTCCGCGAGCTCGATCTGGCCTGGCGGCAGGCCACCGGCCAGCGCACCCCGCTCCGCCGGGTGCTGACCGCTGCGGAAACGGAGCTCGCCGCGCTCCGCCCCGCTTTGGCGGCGGGTCCCCGGGAATTCCTCACCGGCCGCGGCGAGGTGGCGGGAGTCCCCGGCCTGCACGGGTACATGGGGCCGGAGATTGCCAGCGCGGTCAACGGCAAGCGCAGCGGGCTCGACATCTACCGGTTCATCGCCGCGGAGGCGCGAGAGGCGGGGGATCATTACTTCGGTGTGGTCACTCCCGAGGCGGTGCTCCAGTATCTCCGGAATCTCGAGAAAGCAGGATTGGTGGCTTTGAAGTAGGGAAGACACAAAGGCGCAAAGACGCAAGGACACAAAGACGCAAGGTGAGGAATCTTGCACTCCGCGTCTTCGCGCCCTTCGCGTCCTTCGCGTCTTCGCATCCCCTCCCGGAACGCCCGAAAAAGGAGCGTGATCTCCGTCACACCAGGCGTGTGATCTGTGTCGGTGCGGGGTCGGACCCCATTTCCCACCTTGGATGGGGAACGACTCAAGCCGGGGGGAGACATGCCGATCCACACTCGCATCCTGTGCGCCCTGACGCTGCTGGCCGCGCCGCTCGCGGCGCAGCCCACCATGGTGCGGCTCACCCTGGGCGGAGGAACCGCAACCGATCTCCGGGGCATCCGCTCAGGCTCCTGGCAGATCGCTCCATCCGCGACGCTCTTCCCCATCTCGAACATCCGTCTGCTGATCGGTGGCCGAGGGACCCGCTTCGCGAGCCGGGAGTGGTCGGTTGCCGGCGAAGCCTCGGTCGATGGTCGGGTTCGGCTGGCCGGACCGGTCGCTCTGTCCCTGGCGGCCGGCGCCGATCTGACTCGCGCGTCCTACGGTGCCACCTATCTCCAGGCTGATGCGCTGCCTTCGCTCCAGATCCGATCCGGCCCGGTCACCCTCTGGGGCGGAGCGCGAGTGGCGGGAGCGCGGACCTCGGTGGACCAGTCTCCCGACTCGCCGGTACCGCTTCCCTCCGGAGACCTGAGTCTTCGCACTCGGAGCACCGTCGGACCGGCCTTCGGCGGATCGGTTGATCTGGTTCGAGGACCGGAGGGCGCTCTGCTGCGGCTGAGCTACCGCCAGGAGCAGGGCCGGGGCGATGAAGGCCGGGTCGTCGATCGGGTGGCCGGCGCGATGCTCTCGAGTGGGCCGGTGGGCTTGTGGGGCACGCTGGGGTTGCGGAGCGAGGCCGGCGCTGAGCGCGGCTTCGGAGGGGGTCGCGTGGTGGTGTCGGTGAGCCCGATGATCGCCCTGTTTGCCGCGGCAGAGAGCTATCCCGGCAATCCACTATCCGGCACGCCCGGTGGGCGTGCGTTCTCGGCCGGCCTCTCGCTCCGGACGGTCGCTCCAGTTCGCGATCGGGGGCCGAAGCCTGCGGGTATTCCGGATCCGGCACCCGGGCTGACCCGGCTCTCGATCCGGGCCGCATCGGCGTCCCGGGTGGACGTGGCCGGTGACTGGAATCAGTGGCGCCCCGTCTCTCTGGCCCGCGGTAGCAGCGGTATC
>Ga0209387_1000067_pt1 | contig 29004 bp, 21 predicted proteins | sample NCControl_FD_187515 | JGI IMG/M metagenome (GOLD analysis project Ga0209387, IMG submission 187515) | Agricultural soil microbial communities from Utah to study Nitrogen management - NC Control (SPAdes) (version 2) | ecosystem: Environmental > Terrestrial > Soil > Agricultural land | place: USA...
AGCTCGAACACACCGAGCCGGAGGATGTTGCGGTCCACCACCGCCAGGCGCTCGAGCCGCCAGTTGTCGGACCCACGCGCCAGGGCCCGGTCGATCTCCTCGCGCCGCTCGATGACCCCTCCGGCGAGCCGGACGGCTTCGACCATGATGGAAGAGGTCGAGCCGGTGATCCGGCCCACGCCTGGAGTGAGCGATTCCACCGGGGAGCGTCCGTCGATCTCCCAGGCGTAGAGCAGCTGGAGGCCGCGCGCCCGGGCGCGGGTTTCCGCCCTAAGCATCGTGCCGGCCGACCCGGCGCAGCACGTCGGCGGTGCGGATGGCCGCCTCGGCCGCCTCGTGGCCCTTGTTGCCGGATGCGCCGCCCGCTCGCGCGGTGGCCTGTTCCACGGTGTCCACGGTGAGGAGCCCAAATCCCACCGGGATACCCATCGCCGAGGCCAGGGTTCCCGCGGCCCGGGCGGCTTCGCCGGCGACATAGTCGAAGTGCGGGGTCTCGCCCCGAATGACCACGCCCAGCGCCACCAGGGCGGCGTAGCAGCCGCTTCGGGCCAGCACGGTGAGCGCGCTCCCCAGCTCGAACGCGCCCGGCACCCAGACCACATCCACGTCGTCCGGCGCGATGCCGGCTTCCCGACAACAGTCGCGGGCGCCCTCGAGCAAGCGAATGGTGATCCGCTCGTGGTAGCGGCTCACCACGATCCCGATCCGGCCGACCGGGGCAAGTTGTCCTGAGAATTCGGCCACGGTGCGCTCAGTAGGTGAAGAGGTGGCCGAGCTTGTCGCGTTTGGCGTCGAGATAAGAGCGATTGTGCGCGGTGGGGTCCACCGGAAGCGGCACCCGTTCCACGATGGTGAGTCCGTAGGCGTCGAGCCCGATGACCTTCATGGGATTGTTGGTCATGAGCCGGATGGTGGAGAGGCCCAGGTCGCGGAGAATCTGGGCTCCGATGCCGTAGTTGCGGAGGTCGGGCGCAAAGCCCAGCTGGGTGTTGGCTTCGACCGTGTCGTTGCCCTGGTCCTGGAGCTCGTAGGCGCGCAGCTTGTTGAGCAGCCCGATCCCCCGCCCTTCCTGGTCGAGATACACCACCACGCCGCGGCCTTCTTCCGAAATCAGCTTCATCGCCGCCTGGAGCTGGGGACCGCAATCGCAGCGCAGGGAATGGAACACGTCGCCGGTGAGGCACTTGGAGTGCATCCGCACCAGCACGTTCCCGACGCCCGCGACCTCACCCTGCACCAGAGCCACGTGCTCGGCGTCGTCCACATCGTTCCGGTAGCCGAGCACGTTGAAGTTGCCGAAGGCGGTGGGCAGCACCGCTTCCGCCACCCGGTGGACCAGCCGCTCGGTGCGGAGCCGGTAAGCCACCAGCTGGGCAACCGTGACGAAGGTGAGTCCGTGCCGCTCGGCGAAATGGTGCAGCTCGGGCACCCGGGCCATGGACCCGTCGGCGTTCATGATCTCGCAGAGCACGCCCGCCGGATTGAGCCCCGCCAGCCGGGCCAGGTCCACCGCCGCCTCGGTGTGCCCGACCCGCTGGAGCACGCCGCCGGGCCGGGCCCGGAGCGGCGGAATGTGCCCGGGGCGGCGCAGGTCGCCGGGCCGGGTCTCGGGATTGATGGCGACGTGAATCGTGGTGGAGCGGTCCGCGGCCGAGATGCCGGTGCTCACGCCGAAGCGCCGGTCGGCATCGATAGTGACGGTGAACGCGGTGCCGTGCTCGTCGGTGTTGCGGCCGGCCTGCTGATACAGCTCGAGCTGCTCGCAGCGCTCCGGGGTGAGCGCCAGGCAGAGCAGCCCGCGTCCGTGCAAGGTCATGAAGTTGACCAGGTCGGGCGTCACCAGCTCGGCGGCGCACACCAGATCACCCTCGTGCTCCCGGTCCTCGTCGTCGGCAACCACGATGAGCTTGCCGTTGCGGAGATCGGAGATTGCCTGGTCGATGGTGCCGAAAGGCATAGTGGTTCAGGGGCTAGCGAGTCAGGGAGCTAGGGAGCTAGTGACAAAGCTTCCCTAACTCCCTAGCTCCCTAGTCCCTGGCTCCCTTAAGTAGTCCCGCCACATACTTCCCAATGACATCGGCTTCAAGGTGCACTTCCGAACCAACCCCTAACCCCGACAGCGTCGTCACCGCCAGGGTGTGGGGAATCAGCGACACCTGAATGATACCCGGTCTGGGCAGCCGGTTGATGGTGAGGCTCACCCCGTCCACCGTGACCGATCCCAGCGGAATACTGGCCGCGGTGACCGCGCCCGGCGCGCGAATGTCCACCACCCGCGCTCCTCTCCGGTTCACCAGCGCCACCACGGTTCCCACCCCATCGACGTGCCCCTGCACCAGGTGCCCGCCCAGCGGGTCGCCGGCCCGGAGGGCGCGCTCCAGGTTGACGGCGGCCCCGGGCCGCATCCGGCCGAACCGGGTCCGCTTGAGCGTGGTCGCCACCACCCGGACCTCGAACCAGCCTCGACCCTTGTCGCTCACGGTAAGACAGGCTCCGTCGACCGCGATGCTTTCCCCGATCACCAGCCGGCGATACGAGGTGGCGATCCGGAACCGGCGTCCGTCGCCCTCGCGCTCCGCGGCGCGGATGACCCCGACGTCGGTCACCAGCCCGGTGAACATGCGACCCGGTCGAGGACCAGCAGGGTGTCGGCTCCCAGTGGCCGCCGCTCCACGACGTCCCAGCGGTGGGCCGCTTCGAGCTCTCCGCTGGCCAGCTGGCCGCTGGCCGGCCGGCCTTCCCGCCCCAGCCAGAGCGGACTCTGGATCTGGTAGTAGCGGTCCACCAGCTCCGCCGCGAGCAGCGCGCCGGCCAGCCGCCCGCCGCCTTCGATCAGCAGCGAATCGATGCCGAGATCGCGCAGCAGCAGCAGTGCCTGGTCGAGAGCCCCCGCCGCAACCACCCGGGTCCCGGCGGGCGCCAGCCGGATCGAAGTCGCCCGCCATCGCGTCGGAGACGTCACCACGATCGCGCCGCGCCCGAGCGCGGCAAGCGTCGGGGGCAGCGGCTCGGCGCCCTCGAACAAAACCCGGACCGGCGGAACCCGCGGGACGATTGGCCCTCGCACGGTGAGCGCGGGATCGTCGCGCAGCGCGGTGCGGCCGCCCACGCCGATCGCGGCGAACCCGGCCCGGAGCCGGTGCACGAATTCCCGGGCGTCGGGCCCCGAAATCCATCGGGAGTTCCCGCTCCGGTCGGCGATCCGGTGATCCAGGGAAGTGGCCAGCTTGAGCGCCACCCAGGGCCGGCGCGACTCGGTATGGCGATGGAAGAAGGCGGCGTTCTGGCGCCGGGCCTCGCACTCGAGCAGACCCGCGGATACCCGGATGCCGGCGGCGCGAAGCCGATCGGCGCCGCCCGCGGCATCCGGATTGGGGTCTTCCGTCGCGGCGATCACCTCCGAGATTCCGGCTCCGATGATGGCCTCGGTACAGGGCGGCTGCTTGCCCTGATGGGAGCAGGGCATCAGGGTGACCACCAGGGTGGCGCCGCGGGCTCGCGCTCCCGCCGCGGCGAGCGCGGCCGGCTCGGCGTGTGCCCCGCCCCACTCGCGATGCCAGCCTTCACCCACCGGCTCCTCCCCGGCGAGCACCACCGCACCCACCATCGGATTGGGATGCACCCGGCCCCAGCCGAGCCGCGCCAGGCCGAGCGAGCGGCGCATGGCCTGCTCGGGGTTCACGCGAACCGGACGCCGGTGACCCCGGGGCGCACTTCGCCCAGCACCCAGCTCCCGATTGCGGCCGCCGTAGCCGACTGCTGAACCGCAGCGACGCAGCCGGCCGGCAGCACCGCGATCATCCCAACGCCCAGGTTGAACACCTCGCGCATTTCCTCCTCCGACACCTTGCCCTCGCGCTGGAGCAGCCCGAACAAGGGCGGAGGCGTCCAGCTCTTCGCCTCCACCACCGCCTCGCATCCCTCCGGGAGCACCCGCACCAGATTGCCGGGGATCCCGCCGCCGGTGATGTGGGCCAGCCCATGCACCAGTCCGAGCACCGGGGCCAGTACGTCCCGGTAGCTCCGGTGCACGGTGAGCAAGGTGTCGCCCACCCTGGCTCCGGTGCCGGGCAACTCGGCATCCACCGTAAGACCGAGCTGGTCGAAAAGAATTCTGCGGGCCAGGGTGTAGCCGTTGGTATGCAGCCCGCTCGACTCGAGCCCGACCAGGACATCGCCCGGCACGATCGCGTCGCCGTGGATCGCCTCGGCTTCCTCGACTACCCCGACGATGGTGCCGGCCAGGTCGAAGTCTCCCGGCTGATAGAGGCCCGGCATCTGGGCCGTCTCTCCTCCCGCCAGCGCCATCCCGTGGGCCCGGCAGCCGCGGGCTACCCCTTCGACGATCGCGGCGGTCTGCGGAACGGTGAGCCCCGCGCCCGCGACGTAGTCGAGGAAGGCCAGCGGCATCGCACCGTGCACCAGGATGTCGTTGACGCTGTGGTTGACCAGGTCCTCGCCCACGGTGTCGAACCGGCCGGCGTCTCTCGCCACCATCACCTTGGTGCCCACGCCGTCGGTGCTCATGACCAGCACCGGACTGCGATAGCCGGCCGGCACCCGGACCATGCCGCCGAATCCTCCGACGTTGCCCACCGAATGGGAGGTGCGGGCTCCCCGCACCAGCCCGGCGATCCGCTGCTTGGCCTCGTCTGCGCCGGTGAGGTCCACGCCCGCGGCGGCGTACCGCGACTGGCTCATGGGAGCGGCTCCGCGAGGTGCACGCTGGTCAGGTCCACGAAGGCCTCGACCCGATGTTGTACCGCAGCGTAGTCCACTTTTTCGAACCCTTTCACCCCGAAGCCCTGCACCGCAAAGCTTCCCATCGTGGCCCCGTACACCATCGCGCGCCGGAGCTGAGCGTGGGCGGTGGAGTCCACCCGGGCCAGATACCCCATGAAGCCGCCGGCGAAGGCGTCGCCCGCGCCGGTGGGATCGAAGACCTCCTCCAGCGGATAGGCCGGCACGTAGAAGCTCCGGTCCGGCTCGAGCAGCAGGGCGCCGTATTCGCCCTGCTTGATGACCACGCGCTTGGGGCCCCGCGCCATGATCCACTTGCCGGCCCGGTGAATGTTCCAGTCGCCGGAGAGTTCCCGGGCCTCGCCGTCGTTCACCAGCAGGATGTCCACCCGCTCCAGCAGGTTCAGCAGCTCGGCCTTCTTGCTCTGGATCCAGTAGTTCATGGTGTCGCAGACCACCAGCGACGGCCCGCTCATCTGCTCCAGCACGTGGAGCTGGAGCACCGGGTCGATGTTGCCGAGGAAGAGGTACTTGGCGTCCTGCCACCCGGCGGGCAGCTTGGGCTCGAAGGCGGCGAACACGCCCAGCCGGGTCTCCAGGGTTTCCCGGCTCTGGAGGTCGTAGGAGTACTTGCCCTTCCAGCGGAAGCTTTCTCCCTCGGCGCGCTCGACCCCGGTCCAGTCGATGCCGCCGGGCGCGAGCCGCTCCAGCGCCTCCACCGGATAGTCGTTGCCGACTACGCCGACTACCCGCACCGGATGGAGGAGCGAGGCCGCGACGCTGAAGTACACCGCCGATCCGCCCAGCGCGTCGGCGGTTTCCCCGAACGGGGTGAAGATCGAGTCGAGCGCGACGCTGCCGACGACGAGCAGACTCATGGCTTCACATCCGGTCGGGGGCGGAAAGGCCGAGCAGGCGGAGTCCGTTGCGCAGCACCTGACGCGCGGCGCGAGCCAGCACCAGGCGGGCCTGCTCGGTGGCCGGGGGCTCCCCCAGCACCCGGCAGTGGTGATACCACCCGTGCGCCGCGCGGGCGAGGTCTTCCAGGTAGCCGGTGATCCGGTGCGGCTCCCGGGCCCGGGCCGCGGCGGCCACGACCTCGGGAAAGCGGCTCAGCTCCTTCAGCAGCTCGGCGTCCTGGGGCGCGGGCAGCGCGTCGGGCGCGGCCTCCTCGCCCACCGCTTCCGGCTCCCGTCCGGCGACCCGGAAGATGCCGCTCATCCGGGCGTGCGCCATCTGCACGTAGAACACCGGATTCTCGTCGGTCTGCTTGCGGGCCAGGTCGACATCGAAGGTGAACGGCGTCTCTCCCTTCCGCATCAGGAAGAAGTAGCGAGCCGCGTCCACCCCGACCCAGTCGAGCAGGTCGCGCAGGGTGACGAAGTCGCCGGCCCGTTTCGACATCCGGACCTCCTCGCCGCCCCGCACCACCTTCACCAGCTGGACCAGCGCGACCTCGAAAAAGTCGTCGGGGTAGCCCAGGGCGCGGAGCGCCGCGCGCATCCGCGGAATGTAGCCATGATGATCGGCGCCCCAGACGTCGATGACCCGCTCGAATCCGCGCTCGTGCTTGTCGCGATGGTAGGCGATGTCGGGCACCAGATAGGTGAGCGACCCGTCGCTCTTCCGGAGCACCCGGTCCTTGTCGTCACCGTGGGCTTCGCTCCGGAGCCAGAGCGCTCCGTCTTTTTCATAGGAGAGCTGACGGGCGGCCAGCTCGGCCAGCGTCGCCGCGACCCGGCCGTCGTCGTAGATCTCCTGCTCCGAGCTGTGCACGTCGAAGCGGACCCCGAAGTCGGCCAGCAGGGCGTCCTGCTCCTCCCGCTGGAACTGGAGAATGAAGCGGCGCAGCACCGGCGCGGCCGCGGCGAAGCCGGCCGGTACCTCGGGCGCCCGCGCCGCCGCGTCGATCAGGTATTCCCCGTGATAGCCACCTTCTGGAATCGCGACCTCGAGGTCTTTCGCGTCCTTCGCGTCCTTCGCGCCCTTCTGCTGCTGGATCCTGACCCAGAGACTCTCGACCAGCTTGTCGATCTGTCCGCCGGCATCGTTGATGTAGAACTCCCGGGTGACCACGTGCCCGGTCCACTCCAGCAGCGCGGCGATCCCGTCCCCCAGCGCGGCGCCGCGGCCGTGCCCCACGTGCAGCGGGCCCGTCGGGTTGGCCGAGACGAATTCGACGTTGACCCGGGTCTCCGCCCCGAAGCTCGCGCGGCCGTAGCTCTCGCCGGCCCGCACGATGGACGCAAGCGAGGCCGTCAGCTGATCGCGGGCCAGCCAGAAATTGATGAAGCCGGGTCCGGCGATCTCGACCCGCTCCACCACGCCGGGATCGAACGCGAGAGAGCGCACGACCTCTTCCGCGACCGGACGGGGATTGGTGCGGCGGGTTTTTGCGATCAGCATCGCGAGGTTGGTCGCGAGGTCGCCGTGACCTTCATCCCGGGGGCGCTCCAGGACGAAGGGCGCGTCGGGCGCCCCGAGGGCGCGGGCCACCCGGGAGAGCTCCGACCGGATCGGCTCACTCACGCGGCTTGGCTTTCTTCTTGGCGGGCTTTTCGGATTCGGGTGTCGCGTCCTTCGCGTCCTTCGCGCCCTTCGCGTCTTTTGCGCCCTTCGCGTCTTTCGCGTCTTTCGCGTCGCTCGCGTCCTTCGCGCCTTCCGCGTCCTTCCCGCTCTTCACCTCGCTCTCCGGCTCCTTGCGCGGCCCCTTGCCATCCTTGCCGTAATCGGTGATGTAGAATCCGGAGCCTTTGAAAATCAGGGCGGCCCCTCCCGACATCTGGCGCTCGGCCACCATACCGCAGCGGGGGCACTTGGCCCGGGCCCGGTTGGTGATTCGCTGCACCACTTCAAATTCATGCCCCTTGGGGCAGCGATATTCGTAGGTAGGCATGTCCGTCCGGGTGAGCTAAGCGGCGACAGATCAGAAACTTAGCCTCCAGGGCGAAGGGGTTCAAGCACCGAGGCATACCCGGTGGGGTTTGGGATCGGTGGAGGATTACTTTTCAGCATGACGTGGTCGTTGCTGTTTCGATTCGCCTCCGCCTTCGCGCTGGCCCAGGGCGCACCGTCCGGCTCCCACACCTGGATCGCCGACATCAGGGCAAAGCGGGACTCGCTTGCCAGGGGCGACGTGCGGGTGGAAGGCGTGGTCGTGGACATCCGGTCCACCGCGTCGGAAGCCCGGCGCGGGCTCTACCGGCTGATCGACGAGAGCGACCGGGAAGGAGTGCTGATCCGGACCGCCGAGCTTCCCGCCGATGGAGGCGCCTACCGGGTCCGGGCGATCATCGCCCAGCAGCAACCCCCGGATGGCTCGCTTCTCCTCGAGGAAGTTTCCCGCGAGCCGGTGGATCCGCGGTCACAGATTCCGGCGATGCTGGCGCTCGCATCCGCGCTGGCCATCGTGGTCCTGACGATCCTCACGGTGAAGGCGGTTCGCGCCGAGCGGGAGTACCTGGTCTCCCCGCCACTCTGGCTGCTGCCCGATGCCGGCCCCTACGGCAAGAGTCCGGGTGAAGGATCGGAGCCGACCCGCCCGATCCTGAGCTACGACGCCGACCTCGAGGAGACCGACCGGCGCCAGCGCGAAGCACTGGGGCGGCGGCGGCGCACCCTGATCCGCGCCATGGTCCTCGCGGCGGGAACCCTCACCCTGAGCGGTGCCTGGCTGATGGCGGACCGTCCCTCCGGCGCGCCGGTCCCCGCCTTCATCCTGATCGACGCCAACGAGCAGGTGGCGGTCGCGCAGCCCAGGAGTCTCGACACGGTATTCGCCGACCGGCCGATCGAGCAGCGGTTCGACTCCCTCCTCCAGCCCCGTCCCCCCCGCCGGGACACGGTGGGACCCCGTCGGCCCCCTGCAACGGTTGCTGTGGCGCCGGGGCCCCGATCCGACACCGGACAGGTCAACCCGGGCCCGGTGCTGGTGCTCCCGCCGATCACGGCGCCGAGCCCCGCGCCCGCTCCGGCGCCGACGCCTGCGCCACCCCCGCCCGCCCCGGTGCCTCCCCCGGCACCCCCGCCCCGTGACCCCGCCGAGGAGCGCCGCCTCGCGGGAGAAGTCCTGCAGGGAGGCATCACTCGGGTGGTGGCCGCGGTCAACGGGAAGCAGACGGCGCAGCTGCTCGCCCTCCTTCCGGCGGCTTCGGCCCGGGACCCGGGGCGTCTGGAGCGGTTCCTGAACCTGGTGCGCGAGTTTGCGCCACGCGCTACACTTGGCACGATCGAGGCAATGTCCTTGGCCGAGGACCGCGGAGAGGCGACATTTGCAGTGTCCTTCACCTGGCGCGGGGACTTCGGGGTCGAACGGCGGAAAGCCGGCCGGTTCATTGGAGTGGTCCGCCGTCAGGAAGGAGGGTGGCGTTTCGAGGGAGCTCAGCTCCTCGACGCCGTCCCGTAACCCGACCCCTACGCGGATCAGGACATGACCAGGAACTCACTCCGGCGCACCCTCACCTTCACCGGCTTCCTTCTCGCGGGCCTCTCCGGATCCGCCGCATCCCAATCGCTGCAGCGGCTCTCCCTGCAGGGGTCCGGCGCGGCGCTGTTTCCCACCACCGAAGACCCCAACTTCGAATCGGAAACCCGGCTGGGCTACGAGGTCCAGGCCCGCTACACCTTTTCGCGATTTTCGCTCGGCGCGGGGTATCAGCGGAGCACCGTGTTCAGCTCTCCCGATCTCAATCTCTCCCTCTCCCTCGGCTTCGTCGAACCGCGCTACGTGGTCGCCGCCGGGAGCACCCTCGGCTTTTATCTCGCCGGCCGGCTCGGCGCCGGGAAGCTGGTGTGCAGCGAAGCCTGTCAGGCCCAGGACACCAACCTGAGCTACGGTGGCGGCGGGGGCGTGCTGATCAAGCTCAGCCGGCGGGCCTCGGGCGATCTGGGGGCTCAGTACTTCCAGGTGAGTGGCGACCTCTCCTCAGGGTACGCCATGCTCCGGGCCGGCCTGAGCATCGGACTGTAGTCGCGGGAGACGTTCGATGACGTGGTTCCGCACCGCCCGCCTCGCGCTTCTCGCGCTCCTGCTGGCCGTCTCCTGCAAGTCGGGAGACGGCGGGGTCGCCGGCGTGCTGGTGGTCTCGAGGGTGGATGTCGAGCCCGGGATCACCCAGGTGATCCTGGGGCGGAGCCTCCAGTTCGCCGCGACCCCGCGCACCGCCAGCGGAATCACCGTGCCGGGACGTGGCATCAGCTGGAGCAGCAGCGATCCTCTGATCGCCACGGTGTCCAACACCGGCATGGTCAGCGGCGTCGCGCTGGGCGGGCCGGTGCGGATCCGGGCGACAGTCGACGGCGTGGTGGGCGACGCGCTGGTGACGGTGCGCTCGGTCCCGGTGGACCGGGTGACGGTCACCCCGGCCAACTCCGGGGTGCTGGTGGCCGCCGGAGTCCAGCTCACTCCCCATGCATTCGATGCCGAGGGGAACCCGCTCCCTGGCCGGAGCTTCGACTGGGCTTCCAGCGATCCGGCCATCGCGGCGGTCACTACCACCGGCATCGTGATCGGATTGGCCCAGGGCGGGCCGGTCACCATCACCGCGACCGCCGAAGGCAAGTCGGGCTCGGCCCTGGTCTCGGTCGCCACCCGGCCGGCCACCCGGCTCGCATTTGCCGAGCAGCCCGGGCCCGCGGTGGCGGGCGCGCCGCTCACTCCCCCGATTCGGATCCTGCTCCAGGACGATCTGCTCACCACGGTAATCGGCGCGGCCAATCCGGTCACCATCTCGCTGGCGGGGAATCCGGTCGGCGCCACGCTGGGCGGAACCACCACGATCAACGCCACCAGCGGCATCGCGACCTTCAGCAACCTGACCCTGGATCGTCCCGGCACCGGCTACACCTTCCTGGTCACCGCGCCCGGCTTGAGTGCCGCCACCAGCACGCCGTTCAACGTGGCCGTCGGCGCCCCCGCCAAACTGGTGTTCTCCACCCAGCTCCCCGGCTCGGCCCAGAGCGGCGTGGCCTTCGCACCGCAGCCGGTGCTCCAGCTGGCGGACGCGGGCGGCAACCTGGTCGCCCAGAGCGGTGTGGCGGTCACGGCCACGCTGGCATCCGGCGGAGGAACGCTCACCGGAACGACGACCACGACGACCAACTCGACAGGGGCAGCGGCATTCACCAATCTCGCCCTGAACGGACCGGCGGGGACTTACTCGGTGAGCTTCAGCGCTCCCAATCTCACCCCGATCAGCGGACTGGTCGGCCTCGGCGCAGGGGTAGCACGTTCCCTGGCGATCGCGGTCCAGCCCACCAGCTCGGCGCAGAGCGGCGTGGCGCTGTCTACCCAGCCGGCCATTCAGCTCAAGGACGCCGCCGGGAACAACGTGGGTCAGGCCGGGGTGGTGATCACCGCGAGCATCGCGAGCGGCACCGGCACGCTGGGCGGGGCGACCACCGCCACCACCAACAGCGCCGGACTGGCCCAGTTCGCCAGCCTGGCGATCAACGGCGCCTCGGGTAACTACACCCTGGGCTTCAGTGCGCCGGGCGGGATCACCGGGGTCACCTCCTCGACCATCGTGCTGGGCGCCGGAGCGCCGACTCAGCTCTCCATCGTGACCCAGCCCTCCGCGGCGGCCCAGAGCGGCGTGGCGTTCGCGACCCAGCCCAGCGTGCGGCTCCTCGACGGCGGCGGCAATCCGGTCAACGTGGCGGGAATCCAGGTGACGGCGAGTATCGCGTCGGGCGGCGGCACTCTGGTGGGATCCGGGACGGCCACCACCAACGCGTCGGGCATCGCGACCTTCACCGACCTGGCGATCAGCGGCACGGTGGGCGCCCGCACCCTGAGCTTCACCTCGGCGGGCCTCACCAGCGCGACCTCGGGAACGATTACCCTGAGCGCCGGACCGGCGGCGGCGCTGGGGCTCAACACCCAGCCCTCTCCCTCGGGCTCGAGCGGGGTCGCACTGGCTCAGCAGCCGGTGGTGCAGATCCGGGACGCGGCGGGGAATCCGGTGAGTCAGAATGGAGTCCTGGTTACCGCCACGATCGCCTCGGGACCGGCGGGCGCCACGCTGGGCGGCGGTCTCGCCACCACGGCGGGATTCGGCGCGGCCACCTTCACGTCGCTCGCGATCACCGGACCGTCGGGCACCTACACCATTCAGTTCAGCGCGCCGGGACTGACCTCGATCACTTCGGGCGGAGTGACGCTCGGGGCCGGTGCCGCGACCCAGCTGTTCATCGCGATCCAGCCGTCCTCGACCGCGCAGAGCGGAGCGGTCCTGGCGCAGCAGCCCCAGATCCAGCTCCGGGATGCTTCCAACAATCCGGTCGCGCAGGCCGGCATCGTGGTTACCGCGGCCATCGCGAGCGGCGGTGGAACCCTGGGTGGCTCGGCCACCGCGACGACCAATGCCAGCGGGCTGGCCACCTTCACCAATCTCTCGATCAGCGGGGTGATCGGGGCGCGCACCCTGAGCTTCTCCGCGCCGGGGCTTACGGGCGCCACCTCGGGGACCATCACGCTCTCGGCCGGCGCCGCAACCCAGCTTTCGATCTCGACCCAGCCCTCGAACCTGGCGCAGAGCGGAGTGCCGTTTACCACGCAGCCGGTGATCCAGCTGCGCGATGCCGCCGGGAATGCCGTGAGTCAGCAGGGTACCAGCGTCATTGCCACCATCGCTTCCGGCGGGGGGAACCTGAATGGCCTCACGACGGTCGCCACGGATGCGAGTGGCGTCGCCACCTTCGCGGGGCTCTCGATCACCGGCACCGCGGGCGACCGCACCCTGAGTTTTTCCGCTAGCGGGCTCACCGGGGCAACCTCCTCGGTGATTTCAATCACGGCCGGCTCGCCGAGCGTGCTCGGTATTGTCACCCAGCCGTCGTCGTCGGTGCAGAGCGGGGCCGTGTTCGGGCAGCAACCGGTGATTCAGCTCAGGGATGGCTCGGGCAATCCCGTGGCCCTGGCCGGCGTGCAGGTGACTGTCAGCATTCAGTCGGGGGGGGGAGCACTGGGGGGCAACCCCACTGCGATCACCAATGCCAGTGGTGTGGCGGCGTTCACCAACCTCTCCATCACCGGCGCACCGGGGATTCGCACCCTGCTATTCTCGGCCGCCGGATACGTCAGCGTCGCCTCCGGCAACATCGACGTGACCGCTCCGCCGGCGACCCAGCTCGCCATCACCACGCAGCCGTCGGCCTCGGCGCAGAGCGGCGCGGTGTTCCCGCAGCAGCCGGTGATTCAGCTTCGGGATGCCGGCGGCAATCCGGTGAGCCAGGCAAACGTGACGGTCACCGCCGCGATCGCCTCGGGTGGCGGAACGCTGGGTGGAACCGCCACCGCAATCACCAATGCAAGTGGCACCGCGAGCTTCACCGACCTCTCGATCACCGGGACCGCGGGCGACCGGACGCTGGGCTTCTCCGCCAGCGGTCTCACCGGGGCCACGTCGGGTACCATCTCCATCACGGTCCCGGCGCCGACGGCGACCCAGCTCACCATCACGACTCAGCCATCGGCCTCGGCGCAGAGCGGCGCGGTGTTCCCGCAGCAGCCGGTGATTCAGCTCCGGGATGCCTCGAACGGCGCGGTGAGCCAAGCCGGGGTGACGGTCACGGCAAGCATCGCCTCAGGGGGTGGGACGCTAGGAGGAACTCCGACCGCGGTGACCGACGCCAATGGGACCGCGACGTTCACCGATCTCTCGATCACCGGGACCGCGGGTGACCGGACGCTGGGCTTCTCCGCGAGCGGTCTCACCGGGGCCACGTCGGGTACCATCTCCATCACGGTCCCGGCGCCGACGGCGACTCAGCTCAGCATCACCACTCAGCCGTCGGCCTCGGCGCAGAGCGGCGCAGTGTTCCCGCAGCAGCCGGTGATTCAGCTTCGGGATGCCGGCGGCAATCCGGTGAGCCAGGCAAACGTCACGGTCACTGCCGCGATCGCCTCGGGTGGCGGAACCCTGGGTGGAACCACCGCGGTACAGACCGACGCCAATGGCACCGCGACCTTCACGGACCTCTCGATCACCGGCACCGCGGGTGACCGGACGCTGGGCTTCTCCGCCAGCGGTCTCACCGGGGCCACGTCGAGTACCATCTCGATCACGGTCCCGGCGCCGACGGCGACCCAGCTCACCATCACCACTCAGCCGTCGGCCTCGGCGCAGAGCGGCGCAGTGTTCCCGCAGCAGCCGGTGATTCAGCTTCGGGATGCCGGCGGCAATCCGGTGAGCCAGGCAAACGTCACGGTCACCGCGGCGATCGCCTCGGGCGGCGGGACGCTGGGAGGAACCGCTACAGCTATTACCGATGTGAATGGGACCGCGACTTTCACCAACCTCTCGATCACCGGGACCGCGGGCGACCGGACGCTGGGCTTCTCCGCCACCGGTCTCACCGGGGCAACGTCGGGTACCATCAGCATCACAACTCCAGCGCCCGCGCCAACACAGCTCGGTCTCATTCAGCAGCCGGTGGGAGGCGCGAGCGGCTCGGTCCTGGCCACCCAGCCTATCATCGCAATCCAGAACGCCCAGGGCGGCACGGTCACCACCGACAACAGCACCCAGGTCTCGGTGGCGATCTCCTCAGGGGCCGGTGGGGCGCTGGGTGGAACCCAGACGGTGACCGCCAGCAGCGGGATCGCGACCTTCACCAACCTGACCCTCGCGGGCACGGTAGGGGTCAGCTACGTGCTGCAGTTCACCGCGTCGCCGGCACTCACCCCGGTCAGCTCCGGCAGCGTGACCGTGACGTCGGGCTCGGCGACCAACATCACCATCACCACCGAACCGGGGAATGGGACGGCGGGCGCAACCCTGAGTGCAGTCGTCGTTCAGGTCCGGGATGCCAACGGAAACGCAGTCCCCACCTCAGGAATTCCGATCAACGTGGCCCTCAACCCCGGAATGAGCGGCACCGGCTCCCTCACCGGAACCCTCACCGTGGACACCGACTCCTCGGGCGCAGCTACCTTTTCAGACCTGGTGATCACCGGACCGGGTAGCTACAAGCTCAGGTTCACTTCCGGAAATCTGAATCACGCCATTTCGGTCACCATCACAATCAGCTGATCGCGACCTCGGCGCTTCCCCCTGAGATCGGTTTCTCGCAGGGTGGCGGCGCTCCTGATGAGGGATCCGAGCAACAACCGGTGAGCAGTGCCCCCATCCCGGCCACGATTTCACCCCCTCCAGCAGCGACAACCCGGTCGGAACCGTCACCCCGGAACCCCGTTCGCCCGGCATCCAACTTGATTACCCCCCTCGCATGACCACGCTCGAGGGCGGGATGCAAAAATCCGCAGCGTGTCCAAAGCCCCCTTCCGGCCGTCTCCATTCGCAGCCACGGCACAACCGGAAGGCTCTAGCTCTCCCATGACAGCTCGCTGGACGCTGGCGGGGCTCGCGGCGTTTGTCGCGCTCACCTCCTGTGGCAAGGGGGGCGACGGCATCGCCGATGTGCTCCTGGTCGCCACGGTGGAGGTTTCGCCCTCCAGCGGCTCCCTGGTCCTGGGAGGCACCGCCCAGCTCACCGCCACGCCCAAGACCGCGAGCGGCCTGGTGGTTCCCGGACGCACCGTGGCCTGGTCCTCCAGCAATGCCGTCGCAGTCTCGGTGACCCCGTCCGGCGTGATCACCGCCAACGCCCTGGGTGGGCCGGTGCGGATCACCGCCACGGTGGACGGGGTGAGCGGCGAGGCGCTGATCACCGTCCAGCCCTTCCCCATCTCCCGGATCGAGATCACTCCTCCACAGACCGCGGTCCTGGTCGGCGCCTCCACCGAGCTGGTCGCCACTGCCTACGACGCTCAAGGTCAGCCTCTTCCGGACCGGATCCCCGTCTGGACCTCGAACGCTCCCGCGATCGCCGCGGTGACCAGCACCGGCATCGTACTCGGCATGGCGGAGGGGGGACCGGTCACCATCACCGCGTCGGCGGAGGGCAAGTCGGGGACCGCACTCATTACCGTGACACCCCGGCCGGCCACCCGGCTGGGTTTCCTGCAGCAGCCGGGAAACACTACCGCGGGTCAACCCCTGGCCCCGCCAGTCCGGGTGGCAGTTCAGAACGATCTGGGCGGTACCGTCGCGAATGGGACCCAAACGGTCACCATCGCGCTGGGCTCCAACCCGGGAAACGCGACGCTCAGCGGCACTACCACTGTCCAGGCGATCAACGGCGTTGCCACCTTCTCGAACCTTTCGCTCGACAAGGCCGCGGCCGGCTACACGCTCACCGCCACCGCCGGCAATCTCACCGCTGCCACCAGCACCAGCTTCAACGCCAGCGCCGGCACCGCCAGCCAGCTGGCGATTACCAGCGCGCCTCCAGCTTCGGCGACCAGCGGCCAGCCACTGGCACCCCAGCCGGCTCTGCAGCTCCGGGATGCCTTCGGCAATGCCGTGGGCCAGGCCGGGGTGGTGGTCACGGCAGCCATTGCCTCGGGGAGTGCCACCCTGGGGGGAAGCACCACCGCGACGACCAATACGGCCGGCCTCGCGACCTTCGCCACCCTGACGCTCACCGGAACCGGCAGCGGCGTGACCATCGGCTTCAGTGCGTCGGGGCTCACCCCGGCGACGTCCGGTCCCATCTCGCTCGCGCCCCCTCCCCCGTCGGCACTGGTCATGGTGACCCAGCCGTCGGCGACGGCGCCCAGCGGGATCCCGTTCGCGGTGCAGCCGGCGGTGAAGCTCAAGGATGCGAGCGGCAACGACGTGCTGAACGCCGGGGTAGCGATCACGGCGTCGTTGGCATCGGGACCGGGCGGAGCCACCCTGTCCGGCGGCACGGTGGTCCAGACCTCCAGTACCGGCACAGCGACCTTCGCCAACCTGGCGATCACCGGCCCGGTGGGGAGCTACACCATTCAGTTCAGCGGCTCCGGCCTCACTTCGGTCACCTCGGCCGCGATCGCAGTCACGGCGGCGCCGCCCAGCCAGCTCAGCATCACCACCCAGCCGGGGGCAACCGCTGCCAATGGGGCGCAGCTCTCGCCCCAGCCGGTGCTCCAGCTGCGGGACGCGGCCGGCATCGCGGTGGCGAAGAACGGAGTTCCGGTCACCGTGGCCATCGCAAGCGGCGGCGGCACCCTGGGAGGGACCATCACCGTGAGTACCAATGCCGCCGGGGTGGCGAGTTTCACCGACCTTTCGATCTCGGGGCTGGTCGGCAGCCGGACCCTGGCGTTCTCCTCGCCGGGCCTCTCCGGTGCGACCTCCACGCCAATCGGCCTCACCGCGGGGCCCGCCACCAAGATCGCCATACTGGTCCAGCCCGCGGCCCTGGAGCTCTCCGGAATTCCCATCCGCCAGCCGGTCCTTCAGATCCAGGATGTCAGCGGGAATCCGGTCCCCATGGCGGGCGTCCTTGTGACGGTCAGCATCGCATCGGGACCGGGAACCTTGAGCGGCAACGTTGCCGTGAGCACCAGCGCCGCAGGCACCGCGGCATTCTCCGGTCTGACAATCAACGGAACGGGAGCCTATACCCTCAAGTTCACCGCGGCCGGCTTCCCGGACGTGAGCTCGGTGCTGTTCTTCGTGCTATGAGCGTGTTGCCTTGGCCCCTTCCCGCCGTCTCCTTTCGGCGATAGGGTGGAGAACGGGAAGAGTGCGGATTGCATATTAAGAGGTCACCTGATCTCTCAATACGTAACCGTTTGCAATTTCATCATTTGAAGCGACTGGGGAGCTCTGCTCTCTCATGACAAATAGTTCCAGATGGGCGGGGCTTGTAGGGTTGGCCGCGTTGTGCTCCTCCTGTAATGGGGGCGACGGCGTTGCCGATGTCCTGCTGGTGGCGTCAGTGGAGGTGGCGCCCAGCAGCGGCAGCCTGGTGCTGGGTGGCACCGCTCAGCTCACCGCCACCCCCAAGACCGCAAGCGGACTGGCGGTCCCCGGCCGAACGGTGGCTTGGTCCTCCAGTAATGCTGCGGCAGTCTCGGTCGCCCAGGATGGGACGATCACCGCCAACGCCCTGGGCGGACCGGTGCGGATCACCGCCACCGTGGACGGGGTGAGCGGCGACGCGCAGATCACGGTCCAGCCCTTCCCCATCGCCCGGATCGAGATCGCGCCCCAGACGACCGGCGTGCTGGTCGGCAACTCGACCAACCTGGTTGCCACGGCCTACGATGCCCAGGGCAACCCCCTGCCCGACCGGATCCCTTTCTGGACGTCCAGCGCTCCCACCATCGCCGCGGTGACCAGCACCGGCATCGTGCTGGGCATGGCCGAGGGTGGCCCGGTGACCATCACCGCGACCGCGGAAGGCAAGACTGGCACCGCCACGGTCACCGTGGCGCCCCGTCCAGCCACCCAGCTCGGCTTCGTGCAACAGCCCGGTACGGCCACCGCCGGCAAGCCGATCAGTCCGGCGGTCCGGGTGGCGGTTCGGAACGACCAGGGCGGCACCGTCACCGCCGCCACGAACCAGGTCACGCTGGCGCTTGCCGCCAATCCGGGCGGGGCCACCCTGGGCGGCACCACCACGGTCGCGGCGTTGAACGGTGTCGCCATATTCACAGACCTCACCCTCGACAAGGCCGGGGCGGGCTACACCCTGGTCGCCACTTCCGGCGGTCTGGCTGACGCCACCAGCACCACATTCAGCAACGTGGCCGCCGCGGCTAGCCAGCTGAGCTTTACCACCCCGCCTCCGGCCTCGGCCACCAGCGGACAGCCGCTGGTGCCCCAGCCGGTGCTTCAGCTCCGGGATGCTTTCGGCAACGCGGTGGGCCAGGCGGGAGTGGTCGTCTCGGCCGCGGTGGGCTCGGGCAGCGCGACACTCGGAGGAAGCACCACCGCCACGACCAGCGCCGCGGGAACCGCGACCTTTGCAAATCTGTCGCTGACCGGAAGCGGGAGCGTTACGATCGACTTCACCGCCCCCGGAATCACCTCCGCGGTTTCGAGCACGATCGCCGTCAGCTCGGCCGGGCCGACTGGACTGGCGATCGTGACCCAGCCGTCGGCGGCCGCCCAGAGCGGGGTTCCGTTCCCGGTGCAGCCCGCGGTGCAGCTGCGCGACGCCTCAGGGAACGTGGGCACCGCGGGAGTGCCCATCACCGCCACACTCGCCAGTGGACCGGCGGGCGGCGCGCTCAGCGGCGGGACGGTCGCGCAAACCGCGGCCGGCGGAACCGCCACCTTTACCAATCTGGCGATCACCGGGCCGGCGGGAAGCTACACCATTCAATTCAGCAGTCCCGGCCTGAGCCCGGTCACTTCGGCCACCATCGTCGTGGGCACCGCACCGCCCGGGCCGGCCACCCAGCTCACCATCACCACCCAGCCGTCGAGCTCAGCCACCAGCGGAACGCCGTTTGCCCAGCAGCCGGTGCTCCAGCTCCGCGATGCCTCCGGGAACCCGGTCTCCCAGAGCGGAGTGACGGTCACCGCCGCCATCGCCAGCGGCGGCGGCACCCTGGGCGGCACCACCACCGCGACCACCAACGCATCGGGAGTGGCGTCGTTCACCAACCTCTCGATCACCGGGCCTGCCGGCAGCCGCACCCTGGGGTTCAGCGCCGCGGGGCTGACCGGCGCGACCTCGACCCCGGTCACGATCGGCGGGACAACCGCGAGCCAGCTCGCCATCACGACTCAGCCGTCGAGCTCAGCCACCAGCGGGACGCCGTTCGCCCAGCAGCCGGTGCTGCAGCTGCGCGATGCCGGCGGCAACCCGGTTTCCCAGAGCGGAGTGACGGTCACCGCCGCGATTGCCAGCGGCGGCGGCACCCTGGGCGGCACCACCACCGCGACCACCAACGCATCGGGAGTGGCGTCGTTCACCAACCTCTCGATCACCGGGTCAGCGGGTAACCGGACCCTGTCCTTCAGCTCGGCGGGACTCAGCGGCGCGACCTCCGCCGCCATCTCGATCACGGCGGCCCCGCCCTCGCCGGCGACCCAGCTCTCGATCTCCACCCAACCGTCCAGCTCGCCGGCAAGCGGGGTTCCTTTCGGCACCCAGCCCTCGATTCAGCTCCGGGACGCGCAGGGCGCGGCGGTGAGCCAGGCCGGTGTGCCGGTCACCGTATCGGTTGAAAGCGGCACCGCCACGCTGAGCGGCACCCTCACGGTGAACACCAATTCCAGCGGCCGGGCAACCTTCAGCGGCCTCACTCTGAGCGGAGTGGTTGGCGCTCACACTCTCCGATTCAGCTCCCCCGGTCTCACCGATGTGGTCTCGGCCACCATCAACCTTGCCGCCGGCGCGGCGACCAAGCTGGTGATCGTCACCCAGCCGTCATCCACCGCCCGAAGCGGACAGGAGTTCAATACTCAGCCCGTGGTCCGGCTCCTCGATGCGTTCGACAACCTGGTGCTGAAGAGCGGGGTGACGGTGACCGCGACGCTGGCCAGCGGGCTCGGAACCCTGCGGGGCGACCGCACCGAAAGCACCAACGGGCAGGGAGTGTCGGACTTCGATGATCTGGAGATAGTGGGGGTGGGAACCTTCACCATCCAGTTCAGCGCAACCGGACTGACGTCGGTGGTGTCGGCAACGATTACGGTGAGTCCGTAGAACCGGGGAAGACCAGGGGAAAACAAGGGGAAAACAGGGGGAACGGGAATGACTGGGGACACCCGTTCTCCCGGTTTTCCCCGTTCCCCTTCTTCCCCGGTTCTACATCCCCGGCGTAAACATAAGGTGCGCTTTCGGCGTCCCGGGGAACATGACCCAGGGCGCCTTGCCGAAGGGCCGTTCCGCGAGCCCGGTGCTCTTCCCGGTGGCAAACGGGATGTAAATGACGTAGAGGGTCTGGGGCTTGAGGACTTCGTTCTTGGCCGCATCGTAGGATTCCCCGAAGACCTGGGAGAGCGCGGCCGGGGCCTTGGGCATCTTGATCTTGCCTTCCTTCACTTCCTTGAAGCGTACCGTGTCCACCTGGCCGCCGGTGACTCCACTGGCGCGGAGCTCCCTGCCCCGGGCCATGAACGGCTCCATGTCGTTGTGATAGCAGGAGGCGTGGAACTCCTTCTGCTTCGGATTGGTAGCCAGACAGGTCATCTCCCCGGTGCCCTTGCGAAGCAGGGTCATCTTGCCGTCGGCGCCATAGCCCAGCACGGTGGCGGTGGGGCGGAGGTCGGGGGGAAGCGGGAGCACCGCGCCGGCGATCTGCTCGGCGGGGGGAGGAATCACCACCACCGGCTGGGCGGCCGGCGCCTGGGCACCGAGGGAAGCGGCCTGCACCAGCAGCATGGGTACTACGGAAATCCGGATCATGGACAGCGTCCTGGTCGATGGGCGTGGAATCACAGGGCCTCGTAGGTACAGCCGCGCTCCTGACAAATCCCGATCAGCATGGTGTGCGCCGGAACCACGATGACGCCGGGATTCAACCCCGCCCGCAGCTCGGGATAGATCTCGGCGGCGGGGCGATTGACCGCGCCCCCGATCCGTCCGGCGACGTTGAGCAGTGCGTTGTTGCACTCCCAGAACACGGTGCCGCGAGCCTGGAGCGGACGAACCTTCGCGGGACTGCCTTCCATGAAGGGGTTCCGCTGGGCCGGCTTCCCGGTGGCCGGGTCGTTGACCTTCCAGAGCTCTCCGATCGGATACTTGGCATAGAGCGCATCGGATGCGTTGATCGGAAATGCCCGGCCTGCAATGCCGACCACCGCGTTGACCTCGGGATGCTTGAGGCCGTACACATCCTGCCAGGCATCGAGCCAGTTCTTGACCACCAGCAGGCCGATCTCCATGTCGGAGAGATCGAACACCTGCTTGTGTTTCCCGTTGAGCCCGTCCAGCCAGGTCATGTCCCAGTTCTGCGCGGCCTGGGCCGACAGCGTGGTTCGGGGCCGGAGCGCGGCGATGCCGGCGAAGGCGCTCAACGTGGAGAGGAAGGTACGGCGTTTCACGCTCATGTGAATGATCCTGTGGAGGTAGCTACCCATCCGCTATCCGCTATCCGCTATCCGTCAGGCTATCAGTCGACACTTAGCGTGACCGATAGCCGACAGCTGATAGCCGATAGCGTGTTCCTAACAATACCTACTCCTCATGCACCGCCGAAACCAGAGCCCCCGGCGACAGTGCCCCCGCCAGCGCACCGCCCCCGGTGGTCATCCGGCGATGGTAGTCGATCTGGCCGAGGTGGTAGGCCAGATGACCCTCGAGGTGCACCAGGAAATCCCCGCTGCTGAGCCGGACCTTACCCACCCGCTCCGGGTACTGCCGTCGCAGTACCTCATCGGTGAGGCTCCGGAACGTCTGAGTGAGTGACCCAGTGGCCTGGTCGATCAGGTTGACCACTTCGGCCCGGGAAAGTCCCCGGACCGAAAATTCGGCATCCCGGTCCCGGATATAGCCACTCGACCCGAGAACCCCCCCGATGAAGTGCTGGAGGTTCCCGGCCAGGTGAAGCGCCAGCGTCCCCCCGGAGTTGCTGATTCCGGGCACCACTTTCCAGAGCGATTCGTCGCTGGGGTAGGCCTCGATTTGCTTCCGCAAGGTCACCAGCTCGCGCAGCATCATGGTGCCGATCGCGCCGACTAGCGATGTCATGGCTCCTCCGAAAAAGTGCGCAGCAGCGCCGCATCCACCCGGTGCCCGCCATCGAACCGGTGCACCGTCGGGGTGAGGCCGGCCGCCGCCAGCCGGGCCTGTTCCCGGTCCACGTCCGCCTGAGAGATGTACTTGTCCCGGTTCCCGATCGCGAGGACCAGCCCGCTCCGGGTGAGGGTCGGGCCGTAGCGGTCGAGCGGAAGGTCGGGCGGAACTCCTCCACCCCAAAGCACCAGCCGCTCGGTCCGGAGTCCGCCGAACGATACCCAGCGGCAGGCGGTGGCGGTCCCCTGGGAGAACGCGTGGACCTGAACTCTGGGGGGTTCGGGGACCGCGGCCAGGATCCGGTGCGCCAGCAGGTCGAGATAGCGCACGTAGTCCTCGATCTCCACCTCGCGGTCTTCCCGGGTCATCCAGGAGGCGCCCACTCTCCGTCCCCCGCCTTCCTCGAAATACGCCCGGGACAGCGCCTCGGGCGCTACCAGCAGGCGGCCGGGTCGGGCCGCCGGCAGGAACCACTTGAGGAACACCGAGGCCAGCATGCTGTAGCCGTGGAGGAGGAACCAGACCTCCTCGGCGCCCTCGAACTCGCCCAGGGTGAGATACCGCGCGGTGCGGGTGACCGCGAGGTGATGGGTGACGGCGGTCACGGGCGGTACTCGCCCCAGGCGTCGCGGAGCGCGTCGCTGATTTCGCCCAGGGTGGCCCGGGCGCGCACCGCCTCGACGATGACCGGCATCAGCGGTCCCTCGCTCCGGGCCGCGTCTCCCAGGCGCACGAGCGCTGCCTTCGCCGCGGCGGCATCGCGCCGCTTCCGCGCCTCGGCCACCCGGGCCGCCTGGCGCGCCGCCAGGTCGGCGTAGTCGGGGATGTCGATCCGGGGCGGCGGCTCGGGAATCACGAACTTGTTGACCCCCACCACCGCGACCTCTCCCGCCTCGACCGCCTTCTGGAGCTGATAGGCGCTTTCCCCGATCCGCTTCTGAAAGAAGCCCAGCTCGATGGCCCGGGCCGCACCGCCCTGGGCATCCACTTCCTCGATCAGCGCCCGCGCCTCGGCTTCGATCCGGTCGGTAAGGGCTTCGACGTAGTAGCTCCCGCCCAGGGGATCCACCGTCCGGTCGAGCCCGCTTTCCCAGGCGAGAACCTGCTGGGTGCGGAGCGCCAGGGTCGCCGCCTCCGCCGAAGGAAGGGCCAGCGCTTCGTCGTATCCGTTGGTATGGAGCGACTGGGTGCCTCCCAGCGCGGCGGCGAGGGCCTGCACCGTCACCCGAACGACGTTGTTGAGCGGCTGCTGGGCCTGGAGGGTCACCCCGCCGGTCTGGGTGTGGAAGCGGAGCTTGCAGGTCGCGTCATCGGCCTGGAACCGCTCCCGGGCCAGCCGGGCCCAGAGCCGCCGCGCCGCGCGGAACTTGGCGGCTTCTTCGAAGAGATCGTTGTGGGCCGCGAAGAAGAAGGACAGCCGGGGTCCGAACTCCTCGATCCGGAGCCCGCGGTCCAGCGCCCGGCGCACGTATTCGCAGGCGTTGGCGAGGGTGAATGCCACCTCCTGGACCGCGGTGGCGCCCGCCTCCCGCATGTGGTAGCCGCTGATCGAGATCGGATTGAAGTTCATCCCTTCCGCCGCCACGAACCCGAAAATATCCGCGATCAGCCGGAGCGACGGCTCGGCGGGAAAAATGTAGGTGCCCCGCGCGATGTACTCCTTCAGAATGTCGTTCTGGACGGTGCCGGACAGCTTGCGCCGGGCAATCCCCCGCTCTTCACCCACCACCACGTACATCGCGAGCAAGATGGCCGCGGTGGCGTTGATGGTCATCGAGGTCGAGACCCGGTCGAGCGGGATGTCTTCGAACAGGCGGGCCAGGTCGTCCACCGTGTCGATCGCGACTCCGACCCGGCCCACCTCGCCCGCGGCCATCGGGTGATCGGAGTCGTAGCCCATCTGAGTGGGCAGATCGAACGCGGTGGAGAGGCCGGTCTGGCCGGCGGACAACAGGGCACGGAAGCGCCGGTTGGTCTCCTCGGCGGTACCAAACCCGGCGTACTGCCGCATGGTCCAGAGCCGGCCGGTGTACATGGACGCCTGGATGCCGCGCAGATAGGGCCAGGCCCCGGGCTGCCCGGGGTCCCCCTGCCGGTCGGAAGGCTGATACAGCGGCGCCACGGGGAGCAGTCCGGGATTTTTCCGGGGAGGATCGGTCACGCCTGATCCTCGATCAGCATCTGCCGCACGAACTCCACGTCCCCCGCGGAGCCGATAACCAGCGGAGTCCGCTGGTGCAGCTGGGCAGGCTCGATGTCCAGGATCCGGCGCAGGCCGTCCGTGGCCGCGCCCCCGGCCTGCTCCGCGACGAAGGCCAGCGGGCTCGCCTCGTAGCAGAGCCGCAACTTGCCGTCGGGCCGGGACCGCTCGCCGGGATAGAGAAAGATTCCTCCGGACACCAGGTTGCGGTGAAAGTCGGCGACCAGCGCGCCGATGTACCGGCTGTTCTTGCCGGCGATCCGGTCGGGAAGGTCGCCGTGAAACCCGCGTACCGCACGTTGCATTCCCCGGGACCAGCGCGCGAAGTAGCTCTCGTTGACGCTGTAGTACTTGCCCGACACCGGGGTCTGAATGCCCGGATGGGACAGCACGAATTCCCCGATGGTGGGATCGAGGGTAAAGCCGTGGACCCCCTGCCCGGTGGTGTACACCATCATCACGCTGGAGCCGTACATGATGTAGCCGGCCGCAATCTGGTTGCGGCCCGGCTGGAGCACATCGTGCAGGGTCCCGTGCCCCTCCAGCGAGGTACGGCGGTAAATGCTGAAGATGGTTCCGACCGGATTGTTGTTGTCGATATTCGACGAGCCGTCCAGCGGATCGAACAGGACCGCGTACTTGCCATGAGGAATGTGCTCGGCGATCGGAATCACCTCGTCCTCCTCCTCCGACGCCATGACGCACACCCGCCCGGTGTGGTTCATCGAATTCTTGAGCGCTTCGTTGGCAAAGACGTCGAGTTTCTGCTGCTCCTCCCCCTGGATGTTGATGGCGTGGGCCGAGCCCAGGATGTTGATGATCCCGGCGCGGCGCACCGCCGACGCGATGATCTTGGCGCCCAGCGCGATGTCGTAGAGGAGATTGGAAAGCTCGCCGGTGGCCTCCGGGATCTGCCGCTCGCGGTCCATGATGAACCGCTCGATCGTGATGACCGAAGTATTGGGCAGGGTCATGAGCTCTCCTCAGGGCCGAATGGCGTACCCGCGGGTGCCGCGACGGCCGCGGAGCACCATGGTCGTCTCCTGCACGGTCACCTGGATGCTGCCGTCCCGATCGGTGCGCCAGACCTCGGCGCCCGCGTCGGCCAGCCGGGCCAGTGCGGCGGGCGCGGGATGGCCGTAGCGATTCGGGCCCACGCTGATCACCGCGGCCCGGGGCGACAGCTCGGTCAGCCAGGGCACCCCGGTCGAGCCGGCCGAGCCGTGGTGCCCCACCTTGAGAAGGTCGATGGGACCGATGCGGCCCGCGAGCAGCGATTCCGCCCGGAATCCGAGGTCGCCGGCCAGCACCGCCTGGAACGATCCGAAGCGCACCAGCAGGACGACCGAGTCGTCGTTGAGATCGGACCGCCATCCGGCCCACGCCGTATCGGGATGGAGGACGGTGAGTCGCACCCCATCCACCACCAGGGAATCGCCCGCCCGGGCCGGGCGCCACCGCATTCCCCGCTCCCCTGCCAGCTCCAGCAACTCCAGGTACCGGGGCTCGGTTACCGGCTCGGCGGGCTCCAGGATCAGCTCGGCCGGAATTTCCTCCAGCACGGCCGGGGCGCCGCCCCCATGATCCAGGTGGGCGTGCGAGAGCACGAACGCCGCGAGCCGCCGCACTCCGCGCCTGACCAGGAACGGCAGCACCACTTCGCGCCCGGCGTCGCGGCCGCTGCCGACGCTCGTCCCCGGGCCGGCGATCCCGGCCGGGCCCGCGTCCACCAGGATCCATCTTCCCGCGGGGGTGCGAATCAGGGCGGCGTCGCCCTGTCCCACATTGAGGAAATGTAGCGAGAGCCCGGGACCCTCGTGAGGCGCGAGCAACCGCCCGAGCGGAACCAGGGAGCACAAGCCGGCGGTCCCGGCCAGCCATCCCAGCCGCAGCGCGGCGCGGCGGCTGGTGTTCCTCCGGCCGATGATCCAGAGCGCGGCCCCGAGGAGAACGAGCCAGGGGAGCGCCGCAGGCGGCCCCGTCTGCATGACGAACGCTCCGACCGGAAGCCGGCTCCCCAGCCGGGCCAGGACTTCGAGACCGGCGAGACCCAGCCCGCCTCCGGCGGCCAGTGCGTCCGCCAACGGCGGAACGGCCGGCGCGACCAGGACACTGGCGAGCACCGCCGGCACCGCAAGCGCGGCGAGCGGAATGGCGGCGAAGTTGAGTACGATACCGCCCAGCGCCACCGAGCCCAGCGCCGCCGCGGTGAGCGGCGCGGTCGCCAGCGTGGCACCCACCGAGGCGAACAGCATCCGCCATCCGGCCCGGGGCGCAATGGAGCGATCGCTCCACCGGGAGAACGTCAATGCGCCCAGGAGCGCGGAGGCGGACAGCCACCCGCCCAGGTCGAAGATGGCCCAGGGCTCGAGCAGGGTGGAGCCGAGACAGGTGAGGGTGAGCAGCGATCCCGCACCGGGATTGCGCTGCCGGGCCAGCGACCAGGACATCAGCGCGCAGAGCAGCGCCGCGCGGGTGGCCGGAGCGGGCCAGCCGAGGAAGGAGACATAGAGCAGCACCAGCGCGGCGGCCAGCGCCGCGGCGGATTCCCTTCTGATCCGGAGGGCTCGGAGCAGGAGCATGGCCCAGCCGAATACCACCCCCACGTGAAATCCGCTGATCGACAGGAGATGGACCAGCCCGGATCGGGAGAAGGCCGCATTGAGCGAGGCATCGATCCCGCCTCGTCGGCCCACCAGCAGCGCATCCACCAGCCCGGCACGAGGGCCGTAGAGCCGGGTGGTGGTGCGGGTGAGCCAGGTGCGGAGTTTGTCGCTGGGGGTCGGGGATTGGGAGTTGGGAGTTGGGGAGAGCTCCCGAACCACCAGAATTCCCGCCGGGCGGCCGCCGAAGCGGCGCGAGGGAATCCAGCGCCCGGTAACGGCGAGCCGGATTCCCGATTCCAGCAGCCGGGTGCTCCGGATCTTCACCGCGATCGCGCCCCGGCATCCTTCGGGCCGGGCCATCGCCACACCGCTGGTCACCGGCTCCTCGAGCCGGACGGTGAGCGCGGTTGGTCCTGCTGGAAGCCGGGCGCTGCATTCCCGCTCCGAGGCTGAGCGTGCCGCCAGGCCGAACAGGAGTCCCAGCCCCGCGACGCAGGGAATCCAGGCGACTCTGCTTCGGGCCAGGCTCAGGCAGAGCGCGGCCAGCACCGCACTCGCAAATCCCGGTGCCGGAAAATGCGAGAGGCCGATCGCAAGACCGGCCTCGAAACTCAGGATGAGAACTACGGCGGGCCTATGCCCTAGGGCGTGAGCGGCCGCGGCCCGGATTGCCCGCATCGCGGTGACGCCATCACCTTGCGGATGCCGTCCATCACCACCACGTCGATGGTGGCGCGGTTCTGCTGCTTGTCGAGGTTCAGCTCGGTGATCACGGTCCCTTCCCGGCTGGCGACGTAGCGGGCCGGCAGCCGGTTCAGCGCATACACCAGCACATCGGCATGGCAAACCGGACAGCCACAGAATCCTTCGAAGTGGCCCTTGAGCTGTTCGTAGGACTCCTGCGCGTGCACTTCGACCTTGTTCTGGATCATAGGACCGCCAGCTGGGCCAGGACGATGGCGCCGGTGAAGGTCGAGCCGGTCGTGCCGCTGAGCCGAACCGTGTGATACTGGCCGATGCTGTCTGTGGGAAGATCGAGCAGCACCAGGTGATTGCTCCGGGTGCGTCCCAGCATCATGGCCCCCCGCCGCGCCGGCCGCTCCACCAGGACCTCCTGCTCGCTGCCCACCCAGGCCTGATTGCGGGCCCGGGCCTGCTGCCGCACCACCGAGATCAGGCGGTCGAGCCGTTCGGACGCGACCTCATCGGGCACCCGGTCGCGCAACTTGACCGCCGGAGTACCGTCCCGCACCGAATACTTGAAGGTGTAGGCATCGTCGAATCCGGCAGCCTCGACCAGCTCCATGGTTTCGGCGAACTGCTCCTCGGTTTCTCCCGGAAACCCGACGATGATGTCGGTGCTCATGGTCAGGGCCGGCATCGCGGCCCGAAGCCGAGCCACCACCTCCAGGTACTGCTCCCGGGTATAGCGCCGCAGCATCCGCCGGAGCACCGCGTTCGATCCGCTCTGGACCGGCAGGTGCACGTGCTCGCACACCGATTCGGTGTCCGCCATGGCCGCGATGACCCGCGGGGTGAAATCAGTGGGATACGGGCTGGTGAACCGCACCCGCCGGATCCCGTCGATCGAGCCCACCGCGCGCAGCAGATCGGCGAAGTCGTGCCCGGCATTGCGCCAGGAGTTGACCGTCTGCCCCAGCAGGGTGACCTCGCTGGCTCCCGCCGCCGCGACCGACCGGACCTCGGTGACCACGTCCTCCAAGGTACGGCTGCGCTCGGCCCCGCGGGTGTACGGAACGATGCAGAAGGTGCATCGATAATCGCAGCCACGCTGCACCGTGATGAACCGGGTCGGCCCCGGCTCCCGGGCCGCGGGCACATCCTCGTAGTGCTCCCAGGAGCGGAACTCGACGTCGGCGGCCCGATGGCCCAGCGCGGCGTTGCCGATCAGCGCGCCGAGGTTCCGGTAGG
>Ga0209387_1000070_pt1 | contig 28541 bp, 23 predicted proteins | sample NCControl_FD_187515 | JGI IMG/M metagenome (GOLD analysis project Ga0209387, IMG submission 187515) | Agricultural soil microbial communities from Utah to study Nitrogen management - NC Control (SPAdes) (version 2) | ecosystem: Environmental > Terrestrial > Soil > Agricultural land | place: USA...
ATATGAAATATTAATGAAAAAGCAGATATGCTGAAATTTGGAAAACAGGCTCTGTTTAGGCCAGAGTGGCGAAAGCTTTATACGTTCAAGTCGTATTATCTGTAAATAGTATTATTAAATATAATAACCTAGAATTTTATATTTAATGTAATAAAATATTAATTTATAATTTTATTAATAGTAATAATCTGGAATAGACTAATAGGTAGGTCATGGATTTTTGATGTTCAGCTGTGTGTGTTCGAATCACTCTTTCAGAATGAGGTAGTTGTAGTTCAATAGGTGGAACAACCATTTGTGGCATGGTAGGCTCTCAGTTCGAGTCTGAGCTTTTACCCTAATAATTCGCTAAGAAAAATATTATAACTTAATAGGTTAGTTTACAAAAGCCCGGTTAGTTTAATGGTTAAAATAGCAATCTCATACGTTGTTTATATAAGTTCAAGTCTTATACCAGGCTCACCATATATGCTTATTTTATCAATTATATTAATTTTACTATCAAATGCCGTAAATTTAAGACGAGATATGGCTATTCTGTATAACAGAATAAGCTTAGTTAGTTTGTTTTATTGTGGATTAATTTCCTATACAACGATTAACATTATAAGTAAATCTATAGGATTACATGGAGGTTTATTATTGTATACCAATTTAAATAATATATTTCATGCATTTATTTTCATAGTAACAGCCTTAATTCTAGTACTAACTGCATTTTACCCTGCAAAAATAAAAATTTTGCATAATACTATAAATTTAGGTAAAAAATCTAATCAATTCAAGATAGTAGAATATCCTTTAATAATACTGTTTATAGTTACAGGAGCAGTTTTACTTATTTCGACTAATGATTTAATATCTATATTTTTAGCTATAGAGCTACAAAGCTATGGGTTATATATCTTAAGTACGATCTATAGAAATTCAGAATTATCTACTACAGGAGGATTGATTTATTTCTTGTTAGGGGGATTAAGCTCTTGTTTTATATTATTAGGTACAGCCTTATTATATTCAAATACAGGTAGTACAAGTTTAGATAACATTTATATAATTACTAATATAAGTGATTTAACTTTAAATAATTTATGATATAAACCAAACTTTATTAATATCTCTCTTATACTCTTTGTTATAGGATTTTTATTCAAAGTAAGTGCTGCCCCTTTTCACTTTTGATCACCGGATGTGTATGATGCAATACCAACAGTAGTGACTACATTTGTAGCAATAATAGCTAAAATATCTATATTTGTATTGTTATTACAAATTGTTTATTATACTAAAAATAATTTTTCTAATAACTGAACTTATATCTTATTAATTACTTCTTTATTCTCATTAATTGTAGGTACTGTCGTAGGTCTTACACAATTTAGAATTAAAAGATTATTTGCGTATAGTACAATATCTCATGTAGGATTTATATTATTAGCTTTAGGTATATCTACAGTTGAATCTACTCAAGCATTTATATTCTACTTAACTCAATATACTATAAGTAATTTAAATGCCTTTATAATATTATTAGCTATAGGTTATACATTATATTATTATACAGTTGAAAATAAAGAACATCAAAAATTACTAGAAAAAAATAATTCACCTGTTCAATTAATAAACCAATTAAAAGGTTATTTTTTTATTAATCCAGTTCTAAGTTTAAGCTTAACTATAACTATATTTTCTTTTGTAGGGATACCTCCATTAGTAGGATTTTTTGCAAAACAGATGGTATTAAGCGCAGCTCTAGATAGTGGTCTTGTATTTTTAGCTCTAGTAGCTATATTAACTAGTGTTATAGGTGGTATATATTACTTAACAATAATTAAAGAAATGTTTTTTAGCTTACCTGATAATATAGAATCGAAAATTGAAGAAAAGAATTTTTCAATTTTAGATATAGATAACAAAACATATACTATTCAACATGTTAGTATATCAAGTCCTATATCTTTTATTATTTCAAATATAACATTAATAATACTATTATTTTTATTTATGAATAAAGAATGATTAAGCATGGGTACCATATTGGTACAAATATTATTTAATAATTAAATGAGTAGCATAACTTTTCTTTTTATACTAGTATCTATAATTACTTTACTTTTTTTAGCTTTAAATTTTATATTGGCACCTCATAATCCTTATCAAGAAAAATATAGTATATTTGAATGTGGTTTTCACAGTTTTTTAGGACAAAATAGAACTCAGTTTGGAGTAAAATTCTTTATTTTTGCATTAGTTTATTTACTATTAGACTTAGAAATATTAGTAATATATCCTTTTGGTCTTAGTAGCTACGAAAATGGAATTTATGGGTTAATAGTTGTATTAATCTTTTTAGGTATTATAACAGTAGGATTTGTATTTGAATTAGGTAAAAGTGCTTTGAAAATAGATAGTAGACAATCTTCAAATTATTATTCAAAATCTAATAATTTTGTCAGTCAATTTGTGGAAAACAAATAAATAAAAAAAAAACTTTATATTAAAACTTTGTGAATTAACTAAAAAAAAAAGAAATTTGAGAAAAGATGCTCTAGTCAGGTATCAGATTTTTTCTATTTCTTCCGCGAGCAAATCAGCGAGCGAGTATAACCGAACTATATGTAAACTATGTTAGAAAAAAGGCATTGCTATTAACAACACATATTTTTATATGTTAGAATCATCAAAATTAATAGGAGCAGGATTAGCCACAGTAGGATTAGCAGGAGCAGGAGTAGGTATAGGTGTAGTATTTGGATGTTTAATATTAGGAGTTGCAAGAAATCCTTCCTTAAAAAATCAATTATTTTCTTATTCTATTTTAGGATTTGCATTCTCAGAAGCTACAGCGTTATTTGCCTTAATGATGGCTTTATTACTTCTGTACGTTGTATAAATATTATTTAGCATACATGTATTATGAAGTAACTATGTATATAGGAGAGCATAGATAGATGATGACTATTTACCATACATATTGTACAGAAGTTTTAAGAATTATTGTAATATTATTACCGAGATATTAATGTATTCTATTTGAAGGATAGAAATCTATTTTATTTATATTTTATGAATTTGTTTTTAAATACTTTTATTAGCTTGGATGCTCCTACACCTTGGGGTGTTTATTTCCAAGATAGTGCTAGTCCCCAAATGGAAGGATTAGTAGAATTACATGATAGTATTATGTTTTATTTAGTTTTAATACTATTTACTGTAGGTTGAATTATGTTTTCAACTGTAATTAATTTTATACATTCTAAAACGGAAATTAGCCATAAATACTTAAATCATGGTACAACTATTGAATTAATATGAACTATAACTCCTGCTGTTGTTTTAATATTAATAGCATTTCCTTCTTTTAGATTATTGTACTTAATGGATGAAGTTATAGATCCATCTATGTCTATAATTGCTGAAGGACATCAATGATATTGAAGTTACCAATATTCAGATTTTTTAGATTCTAGTGATGAACTTATTGAATTTGATTCATATATTGTTCCTGATTCAGATCTTGAAGAAGGAGGGTTAAGAATGTTGGAAGTTGATAATAGAGTGATTGTACCCGAATCTACTAATATCAGATTTATTGTAACTTCAGGGGATGTTATACATTCATATGCTTGTCCTGCTTTAGGTATAAAATGTGATGCTTATCCTGGAAGATTAAATCAGTTTTCTACTTACATAAACAGAGAAGGAGTATTTTATGGACAATGTTCTGAAATTTGTGGGATATTGCACAGTTCAATGCCTATAGTAATAGAATCTGTTAACCTTTCTAATTTCTTGACATGATTATATAATGTATAAAATCATATTAAAATTTTACTATTATTTAATTGTTAAATCATGAGGTTTAACAATTGGATTATAAATTGCCTTGTTTGTTATTAATAAATAACTCTTATATAAATTTTATTTATAAATAAAATTAATATACAAGGGCAAAGGGTATTAATTTAATGGTAAAATGAGACCCTACGGACGTCTAGATTGTAGTTCAAATCTACAATACCCTTCAGAGTATAGATTAATTTTTGTTAATTCTATAGTCTATAATAATTTGGGTGTTTTGTTTATTATATTTAATAGATTTAATATGTATTAAGTTTTGTAATACAATACTCAAAAATAAAGAATAATTTGAAATAAAAAATAAAATTATGAGTTTAACTTTAGTACTTTTTTTAATAGGAATTCTAGGATTCATATTTAATAGAAAAAATATAATATTAATGCTTATTTCAATAGAAATAATGCTATTATCTATTACTTTTTTAATATTGGTAAGTTCTTTAAATTTAGATGATATAATAGGGCAAACTTATGCTGTTTATATAATAGTTATAGCTGGAGCTGAATCTGCAATAGGATTAGCTATACTAGTTGCTTTTTATAGATTAAGAGGAAGTATTGCAATAGAATATCAATAATGTATTTAAGTATAATAGTCTTACCTTTATTAGGATCAATAGTTACAGGTTTTTTTGGTAGAAAAATCGGAGTGACAGGTGCCCGTCTTTTAAGTTGTACAAGTATAATAATTACAACAATATTAGCTATAATTAGTTATTTAGAAGTAGGGTTTAATAATAATCCTGTTTCTATAAATTTATTCCCATGATTAGATAGTGAATTATTTAACATGATGTGAAATTTTAAATTTGATAGTTTAACTGTTTCAATGTTAATACCTGTTTTAGTAATAAGTAGCCTAGTACATTTTTACTCTATAGGTTATATGAGTCATGACCCTCATAACCAAAGATTTTTTAGTTACTTAAGTTTATTTACTTTTATGATGGTAATATTAGTTACAGGTAATAATTATTTAGTTATGTTTGTAGGATGAGAAGGTGTAGGTGTATGTTCTTATTTATTAGTTAGTTTCTGATTTACTAGAATTGCAGCGAACCAAAGTTCTCTAGCTGCATTTTTAACTAACAGAGTTGGAGATGCTTTACTTATAATAGGTATGTTTATGCTTTTATGAGCTTTAGGTAATTTGGATTATAATGTTGTATTTTCATTAGCACCTTATATTAATGAAAATATTATAACATTAATAGGAATATGTTTATTAATAGGTGCTATGGCTAAAAGTTCTCAAGTAGGTTTACATATTTGATTACCTATGGCTATGGAAGGGCCTACTCCTGTATCTGCATTAATACATGCGGCTACTATGGTTACAGCTGGAGTGTATTTATTAATTCGTTCTTCTCCTTTAATAGAATATAGTTCAACAGTATTACTAATTTGTTTATGATTAGGGGCTATTACTACTGTTTTTAGTTCTTTAATTGGATTATTCCAACAAGATATTAAAAAAATTATAGCTTATTCAACTATGAGTCAATTAGGAATGATGGTAATTGCAATAGGTTTATCTTCATATAATATAGCTATATTCCACTTAATGAATCACGCCTTCTATAAAGGATTGTTATTCTTAGGAGCTGGAGCAGTAATACATGCAGTAGGTGATAATCAAGATTTAAGAAAATATGGAGGGTTAATATCATTTTTACCTTTAACTTATACAGTTATATTAATAGCTAGTCTTAGTCTAGTGGCTTTCCCCTTTATGACTGGATTTTATAGTAAAGATTTCATATTAGAATCTGCTTATGGACAATACTTCTTTAGTAGTATAAACGTTTATTTTATAGCAACTATAGGTGCTATTTTTACTACATTATATTCAGTAAAGGTTATTTATTTAACTTTCTTGACTAACCCTAATGGATCTGTAAATTATTATAAAAACGCACATGAAGGAGATATATTCTTAAGTCTTCCTTTAGTTATATTAGCCTTATTTTCAATATATTTTGGGTATATAACTAAAGATATATATATAGGTTTAGGGTCAGGATTCTTTGTAGATAACAGTATTTTTATCCATCCTGTACATGAAATATTAATAAATACAGAATTTGGAGTTCCTACTTTATTTAAATTACTTCCATTTGTATTCACTGTTTCATTTTCTATACTAGCTGTAATTTATCCTGAATTTATGGGAAATATAATTACTAATTTTAAATTGACAAAATTAGGGTATTATATTTTTGGTTTCTTTAATCAACGTTTTCTTATAGAATTCTTTTATAATAATTACATTGTAAATACTGTATTAAATATAGGAGGTAAAACTACAAAAGTTTTAGATAAAGGTAGTGTAGAATGAATTGGTCCTTATGGAATTTGAACTATATTAAATAAAATTAGTAAAAATATATCTATTATAAGTAAAGGAGTAGTAACTGATTATGCTGTTTATATATTAGTGTCTATTTGTACTATATTGTCTTTATTTAGTTTTGTATCTTTAAATGTAGATAGTTTAAATATCAATTTATTAGTTTTCATCATTGTGTTAATAAGCATTAGTAACTACACTAATATTTCTGATTCGGAATAAATTAATAGTAAAAAAAAAATAATGTGCTTATATTAAGCAGCCCAAAAACATAAGAATATTTATATTAAAAAATTTATAATATAATTATGAAATAATAAAAAAAATTTTTTTAATTCATGAGACTATTAAAAAGTCATCCTTTATTAAAATTGTTTAACGCTTATTTAATAGATCATTCACAACCTAGTAATATTAACTATTTATGGAATTTTGGTTCTTTATTAGCTATATGTTTAGGTATTCAAATAGTTACAGGTGTAACTTTAGCTATGCATTATAATCCTAATGTATTAGAAGCTTTTAACTCTATAGAGCATATAATGCGTGATGTAAATAATGGGTGATTAATACGTTATTTACACAGTAATACTGCATCAGCTTTCTTCTTTTTAGTTTATTTACATATAGGAAGAGGTTTATACTATGGATCTTATAGAGCTCCAAGAACATTAACATGAGTTATAGGTACTATCATTTTAATATTAATGATGGGAATAGGTTTCTTGGGTTACGAAGTCATGGCCCAAAACGATTACTATAAAATAAGATCTTATAACAGATTTACCTTATTAAAAGTCAATCATTCCACCAAAATGAGTTTCTAATTTTAATTTCCCAATTGTTTGCACTTTAAATCCTAAATTTTATTCCATTACTAGACAACCTTCATTATTAAGAATACATACGTTTCTAAAAGCCAAAAATTTAAATCCTGTTTTTATATATAATAATTTAGAAGATGATAACGTAAGAAAGCAAATAGCACAAGAAACTAAAGGGCTTAGTGGTATTTATTTAATATTAAATAAAGAAACTTTAGCTTTTTATGTAGGATCTGCTTCAACTAACAAATTTAATTCTAGATTTATAAACCATTTAATTGAGTTTAAAGGAAGTAAGATACTTAAAAATTCAGTAAAAAAGTATAAATTGTCTAGTTTTTGTTTTATTATATTGGAATTATTTCCTGAAGTTGTAACACAACAAAATAATAAAAATTTATTAGACCTAGAAGATTTTTATTTAAAATCTTTATTACCGGATTATAATATATTAACGGAAGCAGCATCAACTTTTGGTTATAAATATACCGAAGTTTCAAGGTTGAAAATAAATTCTATATATAGCGAAGAACGTAGAAAAGAAATACCTGAATTAAATAAAGGAAAAACTTTTTCTCCTGAAACAATAGAAATTTTAAAACAACCAGTTTTAAAAGAAGAAAATAAAAATTTTTCTCAGGAATTGAAATCTAATTCGCATAAAGCTATATTAATTAAAGAATTATCCTCAGGTATAATCTATGGTAGATACGCTAATATAACGGAGGCAGCTTTAGCTTTAAATTGTTCAAGTAAAACAATACAAAGAAGTTTAAAAAGTCCAAGCAAACAATTAAAAAGACGTTGGATAGTAAACTATGATTAAGGTGTGATTATTTTATATTAATTGTAGTCCTACAAGTAAAAAATTCTATGCAATTTATAGAAAAAAATAGAATTTAAAGTAGAATACCTTGACAAAGGTATTGAAGAAATTTTGGTTTCTTTGGCAATGCTAGTGAAAACGATCAAAATGTATAATACACAAGATCGTCGGTTCTCTATAGAATCGCGACAGACTGGGTCACTAGTGGGTGACTGAAATGTTGCTTAATGCACAGTCGACCCTTATAGTTAAACTATTTGGTTTAACTAATTTAAATAATGAATTCAAAGTTATTTATTTTATATTATTAAATGGAATATAAATGACTTTCCATGTTTTTGTTTTTACCAAATAAAGTAATAAGTTTGTTTTAATTAAACTTGCCATAACCTCCATATATATGGTGATATCCGTTTTTTTATAATAAATTATTACTTTATATGTTAGAATCATCTTTATCTTTTTGATCTAAGGATCAAAATATATTTTCGTATATATTTGCTTTTCTTATTTTCATAAGTTTATTGTTTATTATGATAATTCTACTTATAAATAGATTTACACCGGAAACTCCCACAGAGACCGATCTTTTTAATGCAATTATCACTCGTACGGGAAGAAGTGCTAAGAAATACGAATTAACGAAAAAATTATGTCGTCAATTCGTAGATAATCATGCTAAAAGAGCTGACGTAACTTATGAGAGTTTTTCCGTCGATAGACCGGAATGCCATATGAATGAAGCTGATCAGGCTAAATTTGCATCTATAATGGAATCTGTACCTCAGACATCTGGTCTACATTTAAAATATAAAGTAGAAGGAGGAATAGTACGTTATATAGATACTAATAACCCTGTTAAGTCTAATTCGCAAGTAATGATTCCGGTCTTCATGCATGAAAATAAAGAAAAGGTAAACTATACATAATTAAAAATAAAGATTTGTGTGAAATTAACTTAATTCCCAAAATAATATATAAGGTTGTATGTTTTACCTTATGGACAAATGAGTTTATGAGGTGCTACAGTTATTACTAATTTAATTAGTGCCATTCCCTGAATAGGTCAAGATATAGTAGAATTCATATGAGGAGGTTTTTCAGTTAATAATGCTACATTAAATAGATTCTTTGCTCTGCATTTTGTTTTACCTTTTGTATTAGCTGCATTAGTTTTAATGCATTTAATAACATTAGGGGACACTGTAGGGTCTAGTAATCCTTTAGGAGTACCAGGTTATTATGATAGAATACCTTTTGCTCCTTATTATCTATTTAAAGATTTAATAACTATATTTATTTTTATATTAGGTTTAAGTATATTTGTTTTCTTTATGCCTAATGTTTTAGGTGATAGTGATAACTATATAATGGGTAACCCTATGCAAACTCCACCTGCAATAGTACCTGAATGATATCTTTTACCTTTCTATGCTATATTAAGATCTATACCTAATAAACTATTAGGGGTTATAGCTATGTTTAGTGCATTAATAATTCTTACTGTATTACCTAAAACAGATTTAGGTTATACTAAAGGTTTACAATTTAGATTAATTACTAAATTTGTATTCTTTTTCTTTGTAACTGATTTCCTTATATTAATGGTATTAGGTGCTAAACATGTTGAAACACCTTATATAGAATTAGGGCAAATAGCCACTGTTATATATTTCTTAACTTTCTTAGTCTTTATACCTTTAGCTAGTGTAATTGAAAATACACTTGTGGATTTATCATTAAATAAAAGTTTAAAAAAAGACTAATAATTAAGATTATATTTAATTGATTTATTTGTATTTAAACATTTATACTTAATAATCAATTAAGGACTATGCTTGTAGATGGGTCTACACTTTGATTGCAAATCTTAAGTTTATGGGGTTCGATTCCTCCATAGTTCTAGTTAAGTTATAATAATATTTTAATGTAATTATAGCTTTAATAATAAAAGATTTAAATTAATTATATTGTATATATTATTACTTCTTTTAAAATAGAATATTAATTATTTTATTTTAATTAAGTTTCCTTATCTTATAAGGTGAAGAAGTAGAGTATAATATTTATATTAGATTGAGAGATAATTTATAGTATAATAAATTATATACACTTGTCTAGTTATTTGAATACATACAAAAAATTATAACCTTATAGATTTAATATTTTACTAAAATAAAAGTTCTTTATTATGATTATAAAACATTGACTTTAATTACCTTCATTTTTTTTTTTTGATTAGTCGAAAAAATGAAGAAACCCATTTAAGTAATAATAAGTTAAGATCCGAGATATCTATTGGTACTGAAAGATGATTTTTATCAACTAATGCAAAAGATATTGGTACTTTATACTTAATATTCTCTTTATTTTCAGGTTTATTAGGAACTGCTTTTTCAGTTTTAATAAGATTAGAACTTAGTGGGCCTGGTGTACAATTTATTGGAAACAATCAATTATACAATAGTATTGTAACAGCTCATGCCATCTTAATGATATTTTTTATGGTTATGCCTGCTTTAATCGGAGGATTTGGTAATTTCTTAATGCCTTTAATGGTTGGAGGTCCTGATATGGCATTCCCTAGATTAAATAATATTAGTTTCTGATTATTACCACCTAGTTTAATACTATTAGTGTTATCTGCTTGTATAGAAGGTGGAGTAGGTACAGGTTGAACTCTTTATCCTCCTCTATCAGGTTTACAAAGCCATAGTGGACCAAGTGTAGATTTAGCTATCTTTGCTTTACATTTATCAGGGGTAAGTAGTTTATTAGGTGCAGTAAACTTTATAACTACTATTGCTAATATGAGAACTCCAGGTATAAGATTACATAAATTAACTTTATTTGGATGAGCAGTTGTTATAACAGCTATATTATTATTATTATCATTACCTGTTTTAGCTGGAGGTATTACTATGATTTTAACAGATAGAAATTTTAATACTTCTTTCTTTGAAGTAGCAGGTGGTGGGGATCCTATATTATTCCAACACCTTTTCTGATTCTTTGGTCATCCTGAAGTTTATATTTTAATTGTACCAGCATTTGGTATAATTAGTACAACTATTTCTGTTAATTCAAACAAACCTATATTTGGTTACATAGGAATGGTTTACGCTATGATGTCTATTGGTATATTAGGATTTATAGTTTGAAGTCACCATATGTATACTGTAGGTTTAGATGTTGATACAAGAGCATACTTTACTGCAGCTACATTAATTATAGCTGTTCCTACAGGTATAAAAATATTCTCTTGATTAGCTACATGTTATGGAGGATCTATAAAAATGACACCTTCAATGTTATTTTCTTTAGGTTTTGTGTTCATGTTTACAATAGGAGGATTAAGTGGAGTTGTATTAGCTAATGCTTCACTTGATATTGCTTTCCATGATACTTATTATGTTGTAGCTCACTTTCATTATGTATTAAGTTTAGGTGCAGTATTTGCTATGTTTGCAGGTTGATACTTCTGAATACCTAAAATGTTAGGTTTAACTTATGACTTAAACTTAGCTAAAGTACAATTTTGATTACTATTTATAGGAGTTAATTTAACTTTCTTCCCACAACATTTCTTAGGTTTACAAGGAATGCCTAGACGTATAAGTGATTACCCTGATGCTTTTGCAGGATGAAATTTAATTAGTAGTATAGGTTCAATAGTTAGTGTTATAGCTGCTTGACTATTCCTATATATAGTTTACAAACAATTAGTAGATGGAAAAGTTTCATCTAGAAATCCTTGATTAACTCCTGGATTTTATACTGATATATTACAAGCTAATTTAAATAGATCTTATACAAGTTTAGAATGAGGTTTATCTAGCCCACCTAAACCTCACGCTTTCGTAAGTTTACCTTTACAAAGTTAATAGACTATATTAATTAATATAATTTATATCTATTATATTAGTTCTAAAAAATATATTTATTTTTTTACAATTTATAAATTTAATTTTATGAATCTTTTTACATCTTTAATGAAAAATAGTAATTTTCATCTCATTAGCTTAATGGTAAAGCAAAATACTTCTAATATTTGTATTCTAGTTCGATTCTGGAATGAGATTGTAGAGTTTAATAAAAATTATTTTTAATCCTTAATTAACTAAAAATTAATTTTCGATTATTATTTCTTCTCTACCATTTAAATTTAATCACCTTATATCATAAGGTAAAATAGATATAATCATAAAAGATAAATTTCCAATTTAATTATCTCTGGTAAAAAAAAATAAAGAGATATAATTACTACTGATTATTACCTACAAACAATGAATAAAAACTGATAATATTTATTAATAAGTAATTCCTACTAAGCTCATAATAGCTATAACCCCCCCCCTATATAAATATAATCTTCAATTAGTAGTGACCTTAGTATATAATTTATTTTTAAAGTAGAATTTTTCTAATAATAGAATAGGAAATAATGTAAACATATAATTCATAATATAAAAGTAGTTAGGATAAAAGGTGAAAATACAAAAATAGAAAATTGAAATTTCTAGAATAAAAAAACTATAGTATTAAAAATGAAAAAAAAAATAATAAACATTTCTATAATAAAGTAGTATAAAATCAATGATAGTTAGAACAAATAAATCAGTAGAATAAAAATATATAGAATAATTAATAAAATATACTACATGAAAAATAAAATTATATATACATCATTTATAATAAAATATAGAAAATATAATAGCTATATAAAATACAGTTAATTACAGGGATAAACAAAAATAGATACATTCAAATTAATTTCTTCAATAAAATAGCTATTTATCATAATAAAATAAAAATAGGATAGACAAAAATAAGTTTTTTTTTGAGTAAAATAAATTATCGTAAAACAAACAATACCTATTATAATAATAAAATTATTATAACATACATAGACGAAATAAAAATATTATAACGGACAACAAATAATAATTACACTAGACTAAAAATATGTAAAGTAGATTTTATTTAGTTAAGTGATTACTATGGGGGTTACAACAAAAATAATTATAATAATGGATATAATACATTTCTATTGTTTATAGATAGAAATATAATTTATTAAAAATTGGATTTCTATATCCTAATACTACAGATAAAAAAAAAATTAATTTTAATAGTTCAAATTTTTGTCAGATCGTTTGATATTTAGTTAATTTAGGTAAAAAATTGACCTTACAAGAGTTAACCATTACTTAATTTTTAGGTAAACTAAGTGAATATAAAAAGTTAAAATCTTCTTATAAATATTAATAAGAATTATCAATGTAAAGAGCTCTAATAAAAATATTATAGAATGTCAGAATTATTAAATATAGTAAACCAAGTAGAGGGTATTTTACCCAAATTGCAGATTTTATAAGTCAATTTAATAGTACAATATTAGAAAATAATATTAATATAATTACTGATACAGCTTCTAATATGTTCATGGATATTCTTAATAATGTTCCTGAAGCAAAAGCGGAACATTAAAAAAAAGTTAGAAGTGTTAGATCGTTTGATTAATACAAGAACATATGAAATAGAAGAACTTTTTAAAAAAGGATCTAATTTGTAATCAACATTAAAAAAAAGGTAATCCTGAATTTAAATGTATAATTTTAGATAAATTAAGTGGATATAAGAAGTTAAAATCTTCTTATAAACACTAATAAGAATTATTAATTTAAGTGGTAAAGAGCTCTTTTTTAAGATTATATTGAATGAGATTTAATATAACTTTAATTTCTATTTTAGAAAATGTTATTCTTATATTACCTGCATTATTAGGTGTTGCATTTGTAACAGTAGCCGAAAGAAAAACTATGGCAAGTATGCAAAGAAGATTAGGTCCAAATGCTGTAGGTTATTATGGATTATTACAAGCTTTTGCTGATGCTCTTAAATTAATATTAAAAGAATATGTAGCTCCTACTCAGGCTAATTTAATATTATTTTTTTTAGGTCCTATAATTACATTAATGTTTGCTTTATTAGGTTTTGCAGTTATTCCTTATGGACCTGGATTATCTATAAGTGATATGGAATTAGGTATATTCTTTATGTTAGCTGTGTCTTCTTTAGCTACTTATGGTATATTATTAGCAGGATGAAGTGCTAATAGTAAATATGCTTTCTTAGGTTCTTTAAGAAGTACTGCACAACTTATAAGCTATGAATTAGTATTAAGTTCTGTTTTATTAATTGTAATAATGATAACTAACAGTTTAAATTTAAATATAAATGTACAATTTCAAAAAATAACATGATTAGCTTTACCTTTATTATGTATATTAATAATATTTTTTATAGGTTCTGTGGCAGAAACTAATAGAGCTCCCTTTGATTTAGCTGAAGCTGAATCTGAATTAGTTAGTGGATTTATGACTGAGCATGCTGCTGTTATTTTTGTATTCTTTTTCTTAGCTGAGTATTCTAGTATCGTAATAATGTGTATATTTACAAGTATTTTATTCTTTGGAGGATATTTAGTAGATTTTGATCTAATATTATTATTTGATAAAATCAATTATATTTATGCTTATATTTTTGATATTGACTGAATAACATCCTTAGATTATTTTAATATTCGTAATATATTAATTAATCCTTCTATAGATGGTCTTTTTTCTGGTATAAGTCTAGGTATTAAAAGTGGAATAATGGTTTTTGTATTTATATGAGTTAGAGCTTCATTCCCTAGAATACGTTTTGATCAATTAATGTCTTTCTGTTGAACTGTATTATTACCTATACTATTTGGATTTATATTCTTAGTACCATGTATATTATACGCATTTGGAGTATTCTTCATAAATATTAGTTTATTTTAATTAAATTCTTATTATAGAATATAATAGACTTAATTATTAAAAATTTTTATTTATATTAAACAAATATTAAATTTTTTACCAGTTACGGTTAAACGTATTCATTAAATTTTATAAACAGAATAAATATGCCTCAATTAGTTCCATTTTATTATATGAATGAAATTGTTTTTGCTTTTTCATTAATAGTATTTATACTATATATATTATCTAAATATATCTTACCTAGAATAGTTCGTTTATTCGTATCTCGTATGTTTATAGATAAAATATAATAGTTAATTTATATTATAGATTTATTTTAGCTATATAGCTCCATTTCGACTTAAATGTCCCCAATTAGATTATTAAGATTATATATAATAATTAACTTTTATTTAAGTTAATGCTTTCTTCTAAAAATTTAGTTTTATTTAACGAAATTACTAGTCCTTTAGATCAATTTGAAATAAGAAATATTTTAAGTTTAGAAATATTAGGAGGTAGTTTACATTTATCTTTAACAAACATAGGATTTTATTTAACAGTAGGATCTTTAATTATATTAATAATATCTATAACAGCTACTAATTATAACAAATTAGTTAGTAACAACTGATCTATAGCTCAAGAATCTTTATATGTAACAATACATAATATTGTAACAAACCAAATTAATCCTAGAAACGGGCAAATTTATTTCCCTTTTATATATACTTTATTTATATTTATATTAATAAATAATTTAATAGGTATGATCCCTTATAGTTTTGCTTCTACAGGTCATTTTGCTCTTACTTTTGCTTTAAGTTTCACTATAGTATTAGGAGCTACAATATTAGGATTCCAAAGACATGGTTTAAAATTCTTTTCTTTATTTGTACCAGCAGGATGTCCTTTAGCATTATTACCTTTACTAGTAACTATAGAACTTATATCTTATTTAGCTAGAAATGTTTCTTTAGGACTTAGATTAGCTGCAAATATAACAGCAGGTCATATGTTATTAAGTATATTAAGTGGATTTGTTTATAATATAATGAATTCAGGTATAATTTTCTTTATATTAGGATTAATACCTCTGTTATTTATTATAGCTTTCTCTGGATTAGAATTAGCTATAGCATTTATTCAAGCACAAGTTTTTGTTGTATTATCATCTTCTTATATTAAAGATGGATTAGATTTACACTAATATAGAATAAAAAAATATTAACTTATTAATAATTTCTGCTTTATATAAAGTAAGAAATTATTTATTATAAATACATAAAAGAGATTATGGAAAATTATAATAACTACAAAGTATATTTATATAAAACATTAGAAATAAAGAATAAATAAAAAAAGAAATTAAATAATATAATTAATTATATTAAATATAAAAAATAAGCGTACATTAATTTTTTTACAAATGAAAATTTATTATAAAGTGAGTATAACAATAAATAGTTTATTAACCTCTATTATAATTTGCGTAGATGAAATAGTAATATTTTATCCAAAATATAAAAAAGTTGAGTTTGGTGATGGCTCTGATTGAATGCTGTCCAAGTGCTTGACACATGCTAATCGTACGTTTTAACGTAAAAAGTTAAAAAGTGGTGTACAGGTGAGTATAATGATATTCTCCGCCGACCTTAAAGTAAAGCTAAATTCTTTATTTAAAAGGAGAGAAATTCTCTGCTTTAAGAGGACAACGAATATCTTCGGGACAGGTAGTGGTTAAGGTGATGGCTTAACTAGCTTACAACTCTCGTAGTCGAAACTGAAAGGTTGATCGACCACATTGGGTCTGAAAAAACCCCAATGCATATTAGTACAGCAGTGAGGAATATTGGTCAATGGCCTAACGGCTGAACTGGCAACTTGGAGAAGTGGCAAGTTTTTTATTTTTAGTATTTAATTAAAAATAAAAAATTATATTAAATTTGAATGAAGCTTTGTTTATATATTGATAATGACAATATATATATACTGTCTTGACTAATTGCGTGCCAGCAGTCGCGGTAATACGTAAGAGACTAGTGTTATTCATCTTAATTAGGTTTAAAGGGTACCTAAACGGTCAGTATAGCTTGTAAAAATGTTAGTATACGACTAGAGTTTTATATGTAAGAAGGCAGTACTTGAGGAGGAGAGATAAAATTTCGTGATACCAAAGGGACTCTGTAAAGGCGAAGGCAGCCTTTTATGTAAAAACTGACGTTGAGGGACGAAGGCATAGATAACAAACAGGATTAGATACCCAAGTAGTCTTTGCAGTAAATAATGAATGCCATAGGTTGGAAACGAATATTAAACATAAAGTTTTCCCCTTACTCTTTATGTTTAAAATTCAATTAATTTTCAAACTATAAATGAAAGTGTAAGCATTTCACCTCAAGAGTAATGTGGCAACGCAGGAACTGAAATCACTAGACCGTTTCTAACACCAGTAGTGAAGTATGTTGTTTAATTCGATGATCCACGAAAAACCTTACCACAATTTGAATAATTAATATATTACAGGAGTTGCACGGCTGTTTTCAGTTAATGTTGTGAAACTATGGTTTCCATAAAATTAACGAAATCCCATACTTTATTTTTTTTTTACGATAAAGTAATTTTTTCCAAATAGTTGGCGAAAATAAAAGGGACTAAGACAAGTCATCATGGCCTTGATATTGTGGGCTATAGACGTGCCACATATACCTAGACAAAGAGATGCGAAAATGTGAATTCTAGCAAATCTCAAAAAATAGGATATAAAAAGGATTGTAGTCTGAAATTCGACTATATGAATAAGTAATTACTAGTAATCGTGAATCACCATGACACGGTGAATATACCTTTGGATTGGTACTAACCACTCGTCACATGCTGAAAGGAACGTGCGCAATAAGTTTGCTTTTTTAATATATTGTAAAAACTATAAATAGTTTGTTTTCTTTTATTAAAAATCTTCGTATGCGTGGTTCTAATTAGTGTAAAGTCGAAATACGGTTCGTGTAGTGGAAGTTGCACGGGAATAATAAAAATTAACAAAATAATTTATATAATAAGATTTATTTTTATTATATAAAGGAGGGTTCCTTTATAGGTAAGAAGGGTTGAGCTGTAAACTCAATAGCTAAGGCTTTTAAGAGTTCGAATCTCTTGTCTCCTAGAACTAGTAACTCAATTAGGTAGAGAATTTCCTTGTCACGGAAAGAGATATCGGTTCGATTCTGGTCTAGTTCGAATAGAGTGAAGTAAATTTTAATAAAACTACACTTAGTAAAATGATTATATTTTATATAATTATAAATAGATATTTATAAATTTTAATTTAAATTTTGTAAAACTGATTTTAGAAAACTTATAAAAAAAAATGTATTTTATGACTAATATTACTCGTAGTAATTTTCAAGATCATCCATTTCATTTAGTGTCTCCTAGTCCTTGACCATTTTATACTAGTATATCTTTATTAGCATTAACTGTTAATGCAGCTTTTGCTATGCATCTATTTTCTAATAGTTATATACTATTTTATATTAGCTTAGTATTAGTTGTTTTATCAATGTCATTTTGATTTAAAGATATAATAGCTGAAGGTACTTACTTAGGTAACCATACTTTAGCTGTGCAAAAAGGGTTAAACTTAGGTGTAATTTTATTTATAGTATCAGAAGTTATGTTCTTTTTAGCAATATTTTGAGCTTTCTTCCACAGTGCTTTAACACCTACAGTTGAATTAGGTAGCCAATGACCACCAATGGGTATAGATCCTGTAAATCCTTTTGAATTACCTTTATTAAACACAGTGATATTATTATCAAGTGGAGCAACTATAACTTATGCTCACCATTCTTTAATTAAAGGTGAAAGAAGCGGTGCTTTATACGGATCTATAATCACAGTAGTACTTGCTACAATATTTACAATATTCCAAGGAATAGAATATAACGTTTCTTCTTTCACAATTAGTGATGGAGTATTCGGTGCGTGTTTCTTCTTTGGTACTGGGTTCCACGGATTCCATGTTATAATAGGTACAATATTTTTAGGTGTAGCTTTATGAAGAATATACGCTTATCATTTAACAGATCATCACCATTTAGGATATGAAGCTGGAATTTTATACTGACATTTCGTAGATGTTGTATGATTATTTTTATACATATCTATGTATTATTGAGGTTCTTAATTCTGAATGAATTAAGTTTTTATAGATTAAGAGGAAGAATAACATAATATAATATATATATGAATACACTAAACTTAACAACAAACTTATCAACAGAATTAATTAATGCCAATATAGAGGCTACTGCAAATGTAGATGTGCTAGAAGATCTTTGTAACTGTACTTTAGCTAGTGTTAAAGCTTTTATACAAGCATTTAAGTCTAATTTTCGTGATACAGGTGTAATGGTTTATATGGCTAAAGGGGATATACTGATTCAGGATCTTTATAGTCATGATGATTGACGTGTACAGGAGAGTCCTATACTAAGGGAATTATATACTGATATGAGAATAAACTTTAATGATGTACGAGATCAACTAGTAGTAACTAAAGAAGCTTTGACTTCTCTTCCTGATCATGCTGGAAGAAAAATCGTGAAATCTGCAGAAAACATAGTTTCAATGCGGAACTATTGGGTTATGAAAAGAGTACCGAATTTATAATCCTTTAGGGTTGGGGAATACTCTTATGGGAGTAGTTTCTATAGCTCAACGGTAGAGCATAGTACTGTTAATACTATGATAGATGTTCGATTCATCTTAGAAGCTGTTTTAAGGAAAAATCTCCATTTGGTAAGGTAAGATACTTGCTATGTATTGTGTTTATACACTTAGGTGTTCAAATCACCTTTTTTCCGAGTACATATTGTTTAAAAGATTAACACTTTTAATACAAAATAAAAATTCAATAAATAAAATAAAAAATTAGTAACCTTTGTTAAAATGAATGAATTATTATTTTCTTTAGTAGAATCTATTAGTAATGGTTTTGACGTAAAATCTTTAGATGTATTAAGCTTACTTGCTTTAGGTGCAGGTATTGCTGTAATAACAACAAAAAATCCTATACAATCTTTAATATCTTTAATAGGATTATTTGGATTTATAGCTGTTTACTTAATACTTTGTGGTTTGACTTTTATAGGTTTTTCATACTTAATAGTATATATAGGAGCTGTATCCATATTATTTTTATTTATACTTATGTTAATTAATATTCGTAGTAGTGAGTTACAAAGTAATAATTCCAATAGTATACCTTTAGCGCTATTTATAGTGTTACTTGTTAATTATGTAGTTTTTGAAGTACTTCCTTATTCTATTGCAATTTTAAATAATTATACTAATAAAATTAATAATAGTATATATTTAGGTATAAACAATAAACAATTTTTAGACTTAGATTTTAATAATCTAACAAGATTTGTTACAAGTAATTCTTGAGATGGAAATATTAATGAAACAAGTCATATTTCTGCTATAGGTAATATATTATATACAAGTTATAATATATGATTATTTATGGCTAGTTTTATTTTATTATTAGCTATGGTAGGTGCAATAGTAATAACTATTGACCACAAAAAAGTGGGGAGAGGAATTAATTCAACGGTAGAATGTCTGTTTTACACACAGTTTGTTAAAGGTTCAAATCCTTTATTTCTCAAAGATTCTTTAACTTAATGGTAAAGTGCATTTTTGATAAGAATGAAATTTAAGTTCAAATCTTAAAAGAATTATTTAATAGAGAATTGGCTGAGTGGTTTAAGGCGGTAAGTTTGAGTTTTATTAGGTTGTATAAACTGCATCCGTTCAAATCGGATATTCTCTGTTTAAAAGAGTATAATTTAATTGGCAAAATAGGAAGCTTCAACCTTCAATTTCTTGGTTCAAATCCGAGTACTCTTGATTTTATAGCAATAGACGGATTATGGCTGAGTGGTAAAGCGCTTTCTTTGGGAGAAAGATACCCTAAGTTCGAATCTTAGTAACCCGAAAAATAAATAATAGCTTAGAAGAATTAGTAATAAGCAATATTAACTAGATATATATAATTTAAATGTATATAAATAAGTATACAAAGAAATTATTATGGAGTTTTAGCTATGTATTAAAGAGAAATATTTATTAATATAATATTTTATAATAATATAAACTCTAAGAGAAATTAGATAATAAACGAAGTGAATTGAAATATCTTAGTAACTTTAGGAAAATAAATCAAAAGAGATTCCATGAATAGTGTGAACGAAAATGGAGAAGTCTAAAAAGTAAAATGGTATTTAAACAGTTTGAATATTATGGGGAACCTTCCTCAAAGACTAAATATAATACATGAGCTATAGAGTATAGTACCGTGAGGGAACAAATTGAAATAGTTATTTTATAAGCAGTTTGAAATAAAAAACGTACCTTTTGCATAATGGGTCACCAAGTTAACATTAGATGCGAGTAAATACGTAGTTAAACCGAGCGTTAAAATAACGGTATTAGTATCTAAAGTTAGACCCGAAGCCTGGTGATTTTACCATAATCAGGATTATAAAAGTCCGAACGGAATATTGTAGCAAAAATATCCGAAGAATTATGGTAGGTATAGTGAAAGACAATACTGACTAGGATAGCTGGTTTTCTGCGAAACCTATAATAGTAGGCAATTTAATAAAACATCTTAGCAGGTACAGAATTTAATCTCAGACAAGACAAAAACTTTTTGTTTTATATTGTACAAATTGGGGGATCGTGAAGATTTTATCAGTGAGTATGTAGACTCGGAATGGCAAAGATGTATGTTAAATTATCAGACATAGAATGATAAGGTTGTATGTCAAAAGGGAAACAGCCCAGAACAAGAGTTAAGGTTCCTAAATTATTAGTTAAGTGAAATTAAGAGAGTTTCTATTAAAGTCGACAAGGAGATAGGCTTAGAAGCAGCCATAATTTTATGACCTCGTAACAGAGCGCTTGTTAAGTTGTAGAAGCATCGAAAATTTAACGGATCTAAACAATATACCGAAACCTTGTCCATATAAAGTAAAATTGAATTTTAATTATGTGGGGTAGCAGAACGTTGAATTATACTAAGACTTTTATTTTTTAAATAAAAGGAACTATTTTTATTTAAAAATTATTTTAAATAAATTGAAGAATTAAATTCAAGTGAGAATGGTGACATGAGTAACTAAAAGAAAAATTTAATTTTTCCGCCTAAAGCTTATGGATGACATTAAGTAACGGCCTCTAAGTTTAAAATTATCTAAAGGTTTAAACGATGAGAAATCTTTATTACTAAGGACAACATTTTAGTGTAAAATGTGCTGGAAAAATAGTAATATCATTATGAGAATTATTATATCCTTGGATATAATAAAATGTACATAACGAGAACAACCGTACCTAGATTCTGAAACAAGTAAGCTAGTAGAGAATACGAAGGCGTAAATGAGCTAACAATCATAAAGGAACTCGGCAAACTAACTACCGTAACTTCGGAATAAGGAGGGCTCATTATTCTTGATTAATATCAAGTAAAAAGGAAGAAGCATGAAATAGTGTTGTACGACTGTTTAATTAAAACACAGCACTTTGCTGAAAGATTAAAAATCTAAGTATAAAGTGTGAGATCTGCCCGGTGCCGGCTGGTTAACAGAGACAACTAGGTATACTACTATCTAATGTTGACGGAAACCCCGGTTAAAGGCGGCCTTAACGTGAGGGTCCTAAGGTAGCTAAATGCCTTGGCCGTTAAATGCGGTCTTGCATGAATGGTGTAACGATACAACAGCTGTCTCTATGATTGACTCAGTGAAATTGGAATAGCTGTGCAGATACAGCTTACCTCTAGTTAGACGAGAAGACCCTATGCAGCTTTACTGTCACTAATTATAGATTATGTTAAGCAATTTTCAGATTATAAGGTAATCGATTTTAGATAAATATGGAAAACCTTTATTTTCATTTCATTTGAATGAATTAATTTAGGATTATGATAGTTTGTATTAATAGTATTTTATTATTAATATTTAACTTTTTCATAATAGTAAATTAACCTAATTCAGCTTATTTATGTAATAGTAAGTAAGTACCCTTGGTGAGGAACTATCGCTAGGAGACAGTTTATGTGGGGCACAGACCCTGTAAAGAGTAAACAGGAGTGTCTAAAAATTTATTTTTATTAAGTTTGCTATCTTTAATAATTATTTAAAATAATTATTGTTGATCGTATTAAATTAAATGTATTTATACTAGTTATACATATATTTAAAATTAGGTAGGATTTTTACTACATAGAAAGTAGAGATGTTAAAAATATTATGAATCTTTTCTAATATTTTTTCGATTATTATTTATAATCTTTGTTAACATCTAAAAAGCTCAACGGCTAAATCCTGCCTTACTGTTTGATTATCGACAAATCTTACAGTTGCGTAAGCAGGGCATAGGATCACAAGATGCAATAAGGAAAGATCTTGGATTATTGGAAAAGCTACGCTAGGGATGTTTGTCCTATAATATTTTATAGTAAATATAAAATAATTAATATAAATTGGGTAAATTTCAAGAATTACTGTTTAGTAAACTTGAAGCGAATTTTATCTTAACATATAATAAGATAAAAACGTTCAACGACTATAGGGTGAGTTTATATGTTTTTAGTCAAAAAAAATTTTCAACAATAATCCCTTTTAACTATCCAACATTTATAATTTTATAATTTAAGTTAAATAAGATAATGATAATACAATAATTTTTTATGAATAAAACTAAAATTTTTAAAAATAATTTGAATAATAATTCTAAAATAGTGAAATTGAAAACTAAAAAAAATGAGACAGGATATGCTAAATACTTAAATTCATTTTCTAAAGAATGAATTAATACAATTTATTCTTTTGATAAGAAAATTATTAGTAACATACCTACTTTTACAAATAATGTAAATAAAATCATAAGAAGCTATTTTGATCTATTTTTTAATAACCGTAAATTTATTAACATGCCTAAATTTATTTTACTTAAAAGAAGACGTAATTTTTTAAGAAGAATATTTACAAGTAATGCTGAAATTAAACATACTAATAATAAAATTATTATAACTTTGTATGTTTTAAACAGAGAAAGAAATGTATTAAAAAAAAAATATTTAAAAATGAACAATATTATTAATAAAAAATTAATAAGACAGTTTTTTTCATTATACAAACATAATTTAAAAAAAATTCATAGAATTTATTCATGATTAAATAGAAAATACAAATTTATTCCTAGTGTTATGAGAAAAGATATATATCTTAAAACTAAAGTACAAAATTTAAATAATTTAAATAAATTAAAACATATTTATTTAAAAAAAATATGAAGTAAATTAATAGATCGTTATTTAAATTTACATTTAACAAAATTAAGAAAATACAGTTTATTATATTCCTTAAATACTTTTAAGTTTAATAAATTAAGTATGTTAGTGGTTTTAAGTAATATCTTAAATAAAATAAGATTATTAAAAAATAAAAAAATAGAATATAATATTGTAAATATGAAATATTTTACTAATAATCCTGATTTATTTACTAATATTATTGCTTTAAAATTAAAAAGAAAAAGAATTAGACGTTTAAAAGAAATGTCTAGAGTTTTAAATAGAACTCATTTACCTGTAGTAAATACTATACAAGAAAGAACTTTCGTAAAAAGAAGTATGGATACTTATAAAAATAAATTCAGAAATTTAAAGCTTATTTCTAATTTAAAAAAAAATAATTTAGATAAATTTTTAAATATTATTAGTAATAAAAATTCAAATAATATCTCTAAAGATATTTATAACTCTATTAAATATAAAAATTTAGGAGGAATTAGAATAGAGGTAAAAGGTAGATTAACTAAACGTTATAGAGCAGATAGATCTGTTTATTCTTTACGTTGAAAAGGAGGATTAAAAAATATAGAATCTTCTTTCCAAAAAGTAAGTACAACTTTATTAAGAGGAAATGTTAAACCTAATACCGCTTATTCTATTTTACCCTCTAAAAGACGTATTGGAGCATTTGCAGTTAAAGGTTGAATAGCAGGTAAATAAATTATTGGATAAACTATTAAATTATAAAAATTATAAATGAAGACATAGTCTGAACCCTTTTGAAAAAAAGGGAAGTACCATTTATATGATAACATAAAGAACAGGCTAATTTGCGCAAGAGTGTACAAAATGAGTGCGCGGTTTGGCACCTCGATGTCGGCTTAACTTATCCTCATGGATGCAGGAACTATGTAGGGTGCGACTGTTCGTCGATTAAAAAGTTACATGAGCTGGGTTAAATACGTCGTGAGACAGTATGGTTTCTATCTTCTAGGGGGAATTAGAATAAAATAAGAACGAACTTTTGTACGAAAGGAACAAGAATGATTTAGTTTAAGATTGGTTAATTCTGATTTTAGATGAAATAATAGTTACTAACCTATGGTTTACCTGTTGTTTATATGTCCCTAATATTAACTAATGAAAATTATGTTATATTTTTATAACATAAAGGGAATGTTTCTCTCACTAAGATAAATATATAGTATAGGCACGGCAGGGACGCTAAGTTGGTTAAAGATAAGTGCTGAAAGCATATAGGCACGAGGCTTATCTTAAGATATTTCTTAAATATACGTATTATATTAATACGAAAAAATATTATAGGTTTTATTTGTAAGAATTTTGAAATTTTTAAGAACAAAATACTAATTTTATAAATTACTATTTATACATATATCTATATTATTGTTTATTATTAAAGCTTGGTTAGCATAAAAGTAATGTAATTGTTTTGTAATCAATTGAAGCAAGTGCGATACTTGCACTGAGCTTAAAAAAAAAGATAGATAGGATTAGAAGTCAAATGGTCCGACATAGCTCTTTCAATGCTACCTTAGCAGGTTCAATTCCTGTCTAGTCTAAGTAAGTTGGTGGAATAGTTACACATTCGGCTCATGTCCGAAAATATGAAGGTGCAAATCCTTTACTTGCGTTATTTAATAATAATAAATATTTATTATTTATTATTTAATATATAAGTTTATTATAAATAAGAATATAATTCTATTTACACAGATTATCTATCTGATAAAGTATAGAAGAATTAGTAATAGTAATGTATAAATTAATATAATTATAGCTAATTCTAAATATCTTGTTTATAATCGCCTGTTTAGCTTAATTGGTAAAGTATACTGCTCATGACAGTAATTATAAAAGTTCAAGTCTTTTGATAGGTAAGTAGTAAATGGATATAGGTTAATGGTAGACTTATCGACTTCCAATCGAGGTGTGTCAGTTCAAATCTGACTATCCATAATTAAATTATATAATATATGTTTATATCTCTAGTCCGAGTGATGAAATTGGAAAACATGACAAATTTAAAATTTGTTGACGAAAGTCTTAAAGGTTCAAGTCCTTTTTCGGACATACATTTATAATATTTTAGTACTTAAAAAGTAAATTGTATAAACTTGTAAAGAATAATTTATATTTAAATATAATACTTTATGATCAACTTGCCATAAACTCCATATATATGGTGATATTTGTTTTTTATAGAGAAAATTTTTTTATTTTATATGTTATTATCAGCTTTAGCTATTATACCTATTATAGGAATAGTTATTATATCTAGTATTAATACTATAAAAATAGAAAAAATGGTAGCATTGACTACTAGTATATTAAATTTAATCTTATCTTTAGTTATATTTATATTATTTAATAATAGTACAAATCAATTTCAATACGTACAAGAACATTATAATACACAATTATTCGATATATACTTAGGTATAGACGGAGTATCCATATTTTTTGTTCTACTAACTACAATAATAATGCCAATAGCTTTATTAGCTAATTGAGATTCTATAAGAGAAAATATAAAATCATATTTAATAATAATGTTATTATTAGAATCTTTATTACTAATGGTATTTATGGTTTTAGATATTATGTTATTTTATATATTTTTTGAAAGTATATTACCTCCTTTATTTATATTAATAGGTATATTTGGGTCAGATAATAAAGTAAATGCTAGTTATTATATTTTCTTGTATACATTATGAGGATCATTATTTTTATTACTATCTATTTTAAGTACATCTTCTACAATGGGTAGTACAGATTTTGATACTTTATTTAAATTAAATTTTGAATTTAATACACAAAAAATATTGTTTATAGGAATATTTATAGCTTTTGCAGTAAAAACTCCTACGATATTTTTAAACAATTGACTATTGAAAGCCCATGTTGAATCTCCTCTAGGTGGAAGTATAGTTTTAGCAGCTATTGTGTTAAAACTAAGCTTATATGGAATATTTAGATTAATCTTACCAATATTACCTAAAGCTTCTCTAAATTATACATTCATTATATACACTATTGGTGTAATAACTATTATATATGCAAGTTTTAGTACTTTAAGAACTACGGATATTAAAGAATTAATAGCATATAGTTCAGTTTGTCATGCATCTGTTTATTTAATAGGAATTTTTAGTAATACTATACAAGGACTAGAAGGTAGTGTGATATTAGGATTAGCTCATGGTTTTGTATCTAGTGGTTTATTTATTGCAGCAGGTGGTGTTCTTTATGATAGAACAGGAACTAGAAGTATTTATTTTTACAGAGGAGTTGCACAGTTAATGCCTATATTTGCTATATTATTTTTCATATTATCATTAGGTAATTGTGGTGCTCCGCTAACTATAAATTTCATAGGTGAATTTATGTCTTTATATGGAGTATTTGAAAAATTACCTATTTTAGGATTATTAGCTTGTTCTTCTATAGTATTCTCTGCTGCATATAGTATTTATTTATTTAATAGAATATCTTTTGGTGGATCTTTCACTAAATTTATCGAACAAGGCGTATTAGATTTAAATAAAAGAGAATTTATTATGTTATTCATATTAGTAGTATTTACAGTAGTATTAGGTATATACCCTTCAGTAATATTAAATGTATTAGACTACTCAATGAGTAATTTAATCTTTAATGTTTAATATTTAGTTAGAAAAATTAATAAATTTATTATATTTATTATATACGTATAATAAAGGGGATATAATTTAGTTGGTAGAATGTCGACGTTGCATGTTGAAAGCCTAGGTTCGAATCCTAGTATCTCCAAATTGTTTTTTAACAAAAGCTTGTGAAGCTCAATTGGTCGAGCGGAACGTTGAAGTTGTTTAGGCTGTAGGTTCAAATCCTATCACGAGCATACCATATATGTTTATTTTATTAATTATATTAATTTTATTATCAAATGCCATAAATTTAATACGAGATATGGCTATTCTGTATAACAGAATAAGTTTAGTTGATCTGTTTTATTGTGGATTAATTTCCTATATAACGATCAATATTATAAGTAAATCCATAGGGTTTCATGGAGGTTTATTATAGTATACCAATTTCAAGAATATTCAAAAATAAATCCAATTTTATTTATTAAGAATTAATTATGTAATTCTTCTAAAATTTAGTGTTAAGGTGTTATTACTATTTATTTTTTATAAAGTATATTGTCTAGATATATTAATTTTTATGATTTTAAGATATATCAATTATTAATAAAATGATGTTCTTTTCTATTATACTCTGTATAATAGAGGGAAGAGACTTTAGTATAATGGTTAATACATATGACTTTTAATCATCAAAATATAGGTTCGAATCCTATAAGTCTTAGTAAAATAATAATTTAAAATATGAAATATTAATGAAAAAGCAGATATGCTGAAATTTGGAAAACAGGCTCTGTTTAGGCCAGAGTGGCGAAAGCTTTATACGTTCAAGTCGTATTATCTGTAAATAGTATTATTAAATATAATAA
>Ga0209387_1000071_pt1 | contig 28465 bp, 22 predicted proteins | sample NCControl_FD_187515 | JGI IMG/M metagenome (GOLD analysis project Ga0209387, IMG submission 187515) | Agricultural soil microbial communities from Utah to study Nitrogen management - NC Control (SPAdes) (version 2) | ecosystem: Environmental > Terrestrial > Soil > Agricultural land | place: USA...
CTTGCCGTCGGGAGATGGAACCGCGGCGATGATGGACTCCACATAACCGGGCGCAGCCGGCTGGTATTTCCCGTCGCCCGAGCTCCAGCCGAGTTCGAGCGAGTCCCGCCCTGCCGCGGAGGAGGCGTAGGCGATGGCATCTTCCCCCACGGCCATGTCCACCCGCCAGCCCTGGACCGTCACATCCCCGGCCAGCAGGACGGGATCTCCGGTGATCTCCAGCTTGTCCTGGTCGAAGGGCGTGGCGGAGAGCTCGCCCTGGGCATTGACCACCAGGAGGTGCCCGCTGGGGAGGAAATATCCCGCGACTCCAGGCACGAGCTGCCGGTGGGTGCCGGACCGGGTGTCGAGGACTCCGACCATGAACGACTCTGCCGCCAGGGAGCGGTGGATGGTGACCAGTACGCCGCGCCCGTTCGGCAGGGCGTAGGGCATGTTGATCTCTTCCTCTCCGCTGGCGCTGTCCGGAAGCGCCGCTTCCGCCAGGGTCCCTCCGCTCTCGGGAATCCGCAGCAGGGATCGTCCCAGGCCATCGAGGTAGATGAACCCGTCCCGGCCCCAGGAGGCGCCGGCCTGCCCGACTCCGCGGACCAGCTCCTGGGGCAGTCCACCATCGAGCCGAAGCGTCATCAGGGCGTCGGGGTCAGCCCGGACGAAAGCCAGCCGGGTGCCGTCGGGGGAAAAAAACGGATTCACCGCGCCGGTGGTTCCCGGAATGGGTTCCGCATCGAGCCTGTCGCGGGCGCGGAGCCAGAGCTGGTTGCCGGGTCCCTGATACACCACCCGGGAGCCATCGGGAGCAATCGCGACCCGGGTGCCGTAGATGCTGGCCGGCACGCCCGGGAGCTCGATGTCGTAGCGGAGGACCGGGATCTTGGGACGCGACGTCGGCCGGAGCCAGCCCCAGAGGGCGAGAACGCCGGCGACCGCGAGGCCTGCCACCAGAGCCGGCACCAGAGATCGCCGGCCGGCTCCCGACTGGACCGCGGCACGCCGGGCTCCGGTCGCCCGCCGGGTCACGGTCGTCTCCCCGCTCAGGGCATTCGCGAATTCGGCGGCGCTGCCGAACCGGTCCGCGGGCAGCTTCTCGAGCGCGGTGAGGACCGCGGCCTCGACTTCCTCCGGAACACTCTTCCGCTGCGGCCCGATCGGCCGCGGCTCCTCAGTCAGTACCCGGGCCACGATGGATTGGGTGGTCGAGCCGGTAAAAGGTGGATCGCCGGTGAGCATCTCGTAGGCCACGACGCCCAGGGCGTAAATGTCGCTTCGCGCGGTGATCTCCCGCTCCCCCATCGCCTGCTCGGGACTCATGTACTGGGGCGTGCCGAGCGAGAGCCCGGTCTGGGTCATCCGCTGGCCGCCGGCGCTTTGCACCGCCAGCGCGATCCCGAAATCGGCCACCACCGCCCGTCCGTCATGGATCAGGATGTTCTCCGGCTTGATGTCGCGGTGAATCACCCCGTGGCGGTGGGCGTAGTCGAGCGCTCCGGCGACTTCGCGAGCCATCCGCACCGCATCAGCGATGGGGAGCTGCTTTTCCCGGCTGAGCCGGCTGCGCAGCGTCTCGCCTTCTACCAGCGGCATCACATAGAACAGGTTGCCGCTCGCGTCGCCCGAATCAAACAGGGGAAGGATGTGGGGGTGCTGCAGCGCCGCGGTGGTCTTGATCTCGCTCAGGAACCGGTCGCCGCCCAGCACTGCCGACAATTCGGGATGCAGGACCTTGACCGCCACCTGGCGGCCGTGGCGGAGGTCGTGGGCCAGGTACACGGTGGCCATGCCGCCTGAGCCCAGCTCGCGCTCCAGCCGATAGCGGTCCTGCATCGCATTCGCGAGCGCCTGGGGGACCTGGGCCATGAGACCGGACTGTGGATGTGAAGGGAAAAGCTACCTCGGGCAGGGCGCTCCGGCCGAGGCCCACCGGGTAAAGCTTGCCACGAATTTGTCGTGCGGTATGTGAACCGGGGCCCGGTTGCCCCCCGGACTCCAGCCCCACAGCACCAGGCTGTCTGCGCTGACGTGGGTGGTCAGCGCATCGAGATCGCGGTCTCCGTTTTCCTTCTTGTTCTTGATTATCCGGCACAGCTCTCGGGGCGGAAGACCGATCCAGGCCATCTTGTGGTCCGCCGGCGGCAGCGCCCAATGCGGCGCCCCTGGGGGCGCGCTGGGACCGTAACTCGCCGGGAGATTCTTGTCCCCGTGGCAGGTCGAGCAGGGAAGGCCGGGCGCCCCATGGCCATCGGCTCCCCGCACCACCCCCATCGAGTGCGGTATTCCCCCGTCGTATTGAAGGGGCGCGTCACCAGGGATGTGGCAGTTCTGGCATCTGGGGTGCTGCAACACCTGGCGCACGGTATCGAACGCTGCCACCGCCAGGACTTCTGCTTCGGAATCGGCATCCGGAGCGCACGAGGCGATCGACACAGCCAGCGCGGACCACACCGCCAGTCGCGAGCCCATAGTGGTCTCCTCAGGATGGCAGGGTGAGCGGAAGCTCCCGGAGACGCTGTCCGGTCAGCGCCGCGATCGCGTTGGCCACCGACGGGGCAACCGGAGGCACACCCACCTCACCGATTCCTCCCGGTTTTTCGGTGCTCGGCACGATATGGACCTCGACCACCGGCATCTCGTTCATCCGCAACACCCGGTAGTCGTGGTAATTCGATTCTTTCACACCGCCCGATTCGAGGTGCAGATTGCCGTAGAGCGCCGCGCTCAACCCGAAGACGATGCCGGATTCCATCTGGGCGGCGATCGTTTCCGGATTGACCGCCACCCCGCAGTCGACGGCGCACACCACCCGGTGTACCCGGATGTGCTTCGCCTCGACCGAGACTTCCGCGACCTGGGCGACCCAGCTCCCGAAGGACTCGTGCACCGCTACGCCGAGGCCACGTCCCGTCGCCGGCGGCTTGCCCCACCCGGCCTTCTCGACCGCGAGGTTCAGCACGCCGAGATGCCGGGGATGCGCCTTGAGCAAGCCGCGGCGATACTCGACCGGATCCTTTCCCGCGCCCTTGGCCAGCTCGTCGATCAGGCTCTCCATCACGAAGGCGGTATGGGTGTGCCCGACCGAGCGGAGCCAGAGCACCGGTATTTCGGTGCGGGGGGAATGGAGTTCGACCCGGACATCGGCCAGGTCCTTGAGGTAGGGCGAGTCGGCAGTGCCTTCCACCGAGGTCGAATCGATTCCGTTCTTCACCAGCATCGGCTCGAACGGAGTCCCGGCCAGGATGGACTGGCCAACCAGCACGTGCTCCCAGGCTAGTGGAAAGCCGTCGGCGCCGACCCCGATTCGTGCCCGATGCAGAAACGCCGGACGGTAGTACCCGCCCCGCACGTCGTCCTCCCGGGTCCATACCGTCTTGACCGGCGCGTTGGCGGCTTTGGCGACGTGGACCGCCTCGACGACGAAGTCGGAGGTGGGATTGGCCCGGCGGCCGAAACCCCCGCCGAGGAAAGTGGTATGGATTTCGACCTGGGCCGGCCGGAGCCCGGTGATGCTGGCCGCGAGCTGCTGATCGAGCGTCTGGAACTGGGTGCCGGTCCAGATCTCGCACTTGCCCCGCCCGATGCGCACCGCGCAATTGAGCGGCTCCATCGGAGCGTGGGCGAGGTAGGGAACCGTGTATTCCGCTTCGACGGTTCGGGCGGCCCTGGTGATCGCCGCCGCCGAGTCGCCCCGCACGGCCGCCGGTGTGCCCCGAGTCCCCGCCAGCTGGCGGAACTGGGCCAGTAGCCCGTCGCTGTTCAGGCCGGCCCCGGGGCCAGGGTTCCACTCGATCGTGAGCGCTTCGCGTCCCGCCTTCGCGGCCCAGAAATGGTCGGCGACCACCGCGACACCGCTCGGCACCCGCACCACCTTGCGGACCCCGGGCACCGCGAGGGCCTTCGCGGGGTCGAACGACTTCACGCTGCCGCCGAAGGCCGGAGCCCGGGCGACGACCGCGGTCAGCAGGCCAGGAAACTGTACGTCCATGCCGAACTGGGCCCGGCCGGAAGTCTTTTCCGGTGAATCAAGCCGCTTGGTCGGTTTTCCGATGAGCTTCCAGTCCTTGGCATCCTTGAGCGCCACGGTCGCGGGGACCGGGAGCCGCGCGGCCGCGGCGGCGAGCTCACCGTACCGGGCGCTTCGAGTTCCGGCAATGACGGCGCCATTCTCGGTGCGGCAGTCGGAGACCGGAACCCCGAAGCGGGCGGCGGCGGCGGCAACCAGCATCGACCGCGCCGTTGCGCCGGCCTGGCGATAGCGGTCGAACTCGGACCAGGTGCTGGTCGAGCCACCGGTCATCTTCACGCCGAACGCGGTGTGGGCATACGCAGGGGCCGCCGGTGCATGCTCCACCCGGACCTTGCTCCAGTCCGCGTCCAGCTCCTCGGCGACCAGCATCGAAAGCCCGGTCCAGATTCCCTGGCCCATCTCGGAATGGCTCAGCAGGATCGTGACGCTGTCGTCCTCCGCGACCCGAAGAAAAGCGTTGGGCGCGAACGGAGTGGCGGGGGCCGACTGGCCCGTGAGGAACCGTTTGGAGCCGGGAACGGTAAAGGCGAGCACCAGGCCGCCGGTAGCGACGGCAGTGGTGCGGAGAAAATCGCGGCGGGACGTGCCGGAAGGCGTGCTCATGGCGGCCTCCTAGCGCAGCGCCGCGGCGCGATGCACCGCGGCACGGATCCGCTGGTAGGTCCCGCAGCGGCAAATGTTGCCGCTCAACGCCGCGTCGATGTCGGCGTCGGTGGGGTCGGGCTTGGCGGCCAGGAGCGCGGCCGCGGACATGATCTGTCCCGACTGGCAGTAACCGCACTGCACCACATCGAGCTCGGTCCAGGCCCGCTGGACCGGGTGGCTGCCATCGGCGGAGAGACCTTCGATCGTGGTGATCGCCTTGCCCGCCACACTGCCGACGGGGGTGACGCAGGCCCGGCGGGGCGCGCCGTCCACATGCACGGTGCAGGCGCCACATTGGGCGATCCCGCAGCCGAACTTGGTCCCGGTCATCCCCAGCAGATCGCGGAGAACCCAGAGCAGCGGCATGTCGGCCGGCGCGTCGACGTCGTGAGCAGTTCCGTTGATGCGGAGATTCATACGGCCTCCCGGAGGGAGGAGGAATCGGGCGGTCCAGCCGGAGCGGCTGGCTCATTGCATAGTACGCGGGGGATAGAGCCCCGTCAAAGCCGAGCCGCGGATGCCGGTCTCTCCCGGCGTGATCCTCGGGCCGGGTTATATTCACCATTCCCGTGAGACTAAAACCCGAGACACATTCATGACGACATTCCGATCGGTCCTCTCAACTGCGGGATCAGCGGCGTTCGCCTGCGCGTTCCTGGCCGGCTCGCTCCCGGCCCAGCAGTTGTCCACCGACACCCGCGATCCCAGCCAGAAGCAGGACCCGACCTTCGCCAAGAGCTACAAGGAGTGGCTCCCCAATCCGAAGCTGGGGAGTCCCCTGGTGGACCATTTGCCGCTGGTGGATGGGATTCCCACGCCGAGGGACGTGCTGGGGTATCACGTGGGGGCCCCCCGCAGGCTCACCTACTACGCGGATCTCCTGCGCTATTACCGGGCGCTCGCCGCCGCCACGCCCCGGGTCCGGGTCGAGACTATCGGCCGCTCCGACGAGGGCCGCGAGCTGGTGGTGGTGTGGGTGAGCTCCGAGGCCAACATGGCCGCGCTGGACGCCAACCGGAAGAATCTCGCCACCATCGCCGATCCGCGAAGCAGGACGCCCGAGCAGATCGCCGCGCTGATCAAGACCACCAAGCCGCACTATCACCTGATGGGCGGGCTGCACAGCGGAGAAACCGGACCGTCCGAGATGCTGATGGAGCTGGTCTACCGCCTTGCCACCGAGTCCTCGCCGGTCATCTCGCAGATCCGGAACAGCCTCTACGTCTCGATCACCCCGGTGGCCGACGCTGACGGCCGGGACCGCAACGTGGACTGGTTCTATCGCAACATGGAATTGGGCCTCTCCAACGTCCCTCTGCCGCCACCCGACACCAGCCGGGCGACCCAGGCGGTGCGGGACAGCATCCGCAACGCGCCCAGCCGGAACACCCCGTCAGTGCCCTACTGGGGCAAGTACGCCTATCACGACAACAACCGCGACATCAACCTCGCGCTGATTCAGATGCGCTCGATCGTGGACTGGTACTTCACCGCGTACCCGCCCATCATGCACGACCTCCATGAATCGCTGCCGCTGCTCTACACCTACAGCGGCGCCGCGCCCCAGAATCCGAACCTGGATCCGCTGCTCTTCGCCGAGCTTCCCTGGTTTGCCAACTGGGAGCTGGCCCAGATGACCAAGTACGGGATGCCCGGCGTCTATACCCACGCCTTCATGGACGGCTGGTCGCCAGGGTACCTGGGCTCGGTCTCCTACAATCACAACGGTCTCATGAAGATGTACGAGACCCAGTCAGGCCGTGATCCCGACACCGCGAAAGTCGTGAAGCGGGACTCGGCCAAGGCCGATTCCGCCTCTGCGCCGGCCGCTCGCCCCGCAGGCGGCGGTCCCGGCGGTGGAGGGCCCGGAGGCGGCGCGGGTGGCGTGCCCACCGGCAGAGGAGGCGGGCAGGACCGGGAATGGTACCGCGGCATTCCGATCGGCAAGGACGACTCGGCCAATTTCACCCGGCGGGCCAACGCCAACTACATGCAGACCGGCGTACTGTCGGCGCTCCAGCTCGCCTCCATGTTCCCGGCCACGGTGCTGGAGAACTTCTACGTCAAGACCAGGAACTCGATCGAGGAAGGGAAGAGCAAGCCGCCCTTCGGGTTCGTCATTCCGGTGCAGCGCGACATGACCCGGGCCGCCGACCTGGTGAACATTCTCCGGATCCAGCGGATCGAGGTCGGGGTCGCCACCCAGGCATTCAAGGTCGATACGGTCAGCTATCCAGCCGGGTCCTACCTGATCAAGCGGGACCAGCCGTACGGCCGGCTGGCCAAGAATCTGCTCGAGAAGCAGCGCTATCCCGATCCCCGGCTCAACACCTACGACGACAGCGGGTGGACCATGGGTCCCGCCATGGGGCTCACCGTGGTGGAAGTGGCCGATTCGGCGATACTCAAAGTCGCGACCACCCCGGTGACCACCGCGTCGGCCCGGGGGAGCATCGCGGGGAGCGGCTCCGCCGGCATCGCGGTGGCACATACCGGCTCCAACAACATGATCACCTTCCGGTACCGGCTGAAGCAGGTGCCGATGAAGATCGCCGAGAAGGCCTTCACGGTGGACAAGGTCGAGTTTCCGGCGGGGTCGTTCGTCATTACCGATGCGGGCCAGGCCGCCGCGGTCCGGGCCGCCGCGGTCGAGCTCGGCCTCACTGGTGCCGCGCTGTCGGAGCTGCCGTCGGTCCCAATGCACGAGGCCGACCTCCCCCGGATCGCGATCTACTCCCAGTGGACCGGAACCCAGAATCTGGGCTGGTACCGGCTGACCTTCGATGAATTCGAGGTTCCCTACGATCTGATTTACAAGGAGCAGCTGGTCGAGGGGAACCTGCGCTCGAAGTACGACGTGATCCTCACCGCCGAGCAGAACCTGAGCAAGCGCACCGTGATGGCCAAGCCGAACACCAAGCCGGTGCCCTATCTCAAGAGCGACAAGTACAAGTTCCTCGGCATGTACGGCGCGACGCCAGACATGACCGGGGGGTTCGGGCAGAAGGGGGTGGACGCCTTCGGGGCCTTCCTCGAGGCCGGCGGGACCCTGATCGCGATCGGTGATGCGGCCCGGCTGCCGATCGAGTTCGGGTGGGCCGGCACGGTGGAGAAGGTGGCGGTGCCGGGACTTCGGGCTCAGCGCCCCCTGGTGCAGGGAGAAGTCGTGCGGCCGGAGCACCCGGTGTTCTACGGCTACGCCGGGAAGGCCATTCCGGTCAAATATGTCGGCGGGCAGCCCTTCCGGGTCGGGATCGCCGACGAGGAGAACGTGCTGGCCCGTTACGTGGGCGGCAGCGCCTCGGTGATCTCTGGACTGATGGAGGGCGCCGATTCGCTCAAGCTCAAACCGTTCGCGGTGGATATCCCGCGGGCCCATTACGGGCAGGGACGGGTCCTCCTGTTCTCCAACAACCCGATTTACCGGTGGCAGAATCACGGCGAGTTCAACATGGTGTTCAATTCGCTGCTGAACTGGAATGACGTGGTGTCCACGAAAAACGAAGCGCTCACACCCTGACTCGAGGTGGTCCATGGTTGAACGACGCCGAATGCTGGGCTGGTTGCTGGCCGGGTCGGCTGGCGCCGCCGTGACGCCCGGAGCGCTGTCGGCGAGCACCCGCCGCGAGGATGAGCCCTGGCTGGCGGACCTCTCCGGGCGAACTCATCGAGCCTTCCTCGACATTCGCAGCTTCATGCTGGACGGCTCCGCGTTCAGAAAGCCGGCCGCGCTGCGGAGCGCGCTGATGGCGAGTTACGGAGCTGCCGGGTCCGACATCGGCATCGCCTTCGGGGCCGGCTCGAACGGCCTGGCCCATGTCCTGGGCCCCGACTTCTGGGAGGAATATCGGATTGGCGACAAGCTCGCCCCGGCCCACCCCGATCAGGCGGCCGCGCTCATGGCCCACCGGACCGTGGGGACCCAGATGGCGACAGGCGTCGCGGGGATGCGGGACATGGGGGTCCGGGTGCTGGCCTGCCGGAATACCATGGCACGCTGGTCACGGGAACTCTCCGGGAAGAGCGGCGAGACGGCCGACGCAGTCCAGGCCAAAATGCTGAAGGGCCTGAGCCCCGGGGTCGAGCCGGTTCCCGCGATGATCGCCGCTGCGATGCTGGCCCAGGCGCGCAACGCGGCGTACATCGCGATCGGCTGAGGCCGGCGGCGTCTGATGGCCTCGAGCCTCTCGGAAAGGCAGGTCGTCATCACCGGCGGCGACGGCGCCCTGGGTCAGGCGGTCGTCGAGGCGTTCCGCGCCGCCGGCGCGGTGTGCCACCTGCCCATTCTGGGGCCGGTCGTGACCCCACCCGCCCCCGGCGTGCTGCTCACGGGGAAGGTGAACCTGACCGACGAGAGTGCCGTGTCGGCCTATTTCGCCGCCCTGCCGCCGCTCTGGGCTTCGGTCCACCTGGCCGGCGGATTCCAGGCCAAGCCGATCGCCGAAACGACCCGGGCCGACCTCGACAAGCAAATCGAGCTCAACCTGGTGACCGCCTTCCTGTGCTGCCGGGAGGCGGTGAAGGCGCTCCGCGCCAGCGGAGGAGGGCGGATCGTGAACGTGGCCGCGCGGGTGGTGGAAGTGCCGGTCGGAGGGTCGATCGCCTACTCGGTGTCCAAGGCCGGGGTCGCGGCGCTGACCCGTGCGCTCGCGGTGGAGGTGCGGGGCGACGGCATCCTGGTCAACGCGGTGCTGCCGTCGATCATCGACACCCCGGCCAATCGGGCCGCCATGCCCAAGGCCGATATCGCCAAGTGGCCCAGGCCCGATCAGCTTGCCGCCGCCATTCTGTGGCTGGCATCTCCGGAAAACCAGCTGACCTCCGGCACGCTGCTGCCGGTCTACGGCCTGGCCTAGCCGAAGGGTGACGGGTTTGGGGTCGGTCCAGCGCAATGGAAATCGGTGCCCTCGCTCTCTCACCCCGGTCCGGAGCCTGCCATGTCCAGCCGTTTTCCTGCCCGCAGCCTCGTTGCCTCACTCCTGTTGGCCGGTGCCGCCTGTTCCGGCGGCGGGATCGAGGGCAAATACTTCAACGTCTCGACCGGCGCATTCGCCTTCGAGCTCAAGAATGGGCAGGTCCTGAACGCCGAGGGAACCCCGGGGCCTCTCCCGATGAGCTATACCGTCCGGGGCGACAGTGTCTTCCTTGCCCCGCCCGGGGTGCCGGCCGGGCAGGCGCTGGCGCTAGCGATCAAGGGGAACGGGATCCTCGACACCGAAGCCGGGTCGCTCAGGAAACAGTGACCCTGACGGGCGTGGGCACCGGCATTCCGTCCGGGTCGGTCAGCGGGATCTCCTCCAGCGCCCCGGCCGACCCGGTGGCCACGGGCCGGACTACCAGCTCGTTTTCCGAGATACGGGCGAGCAGGAAGTGCGCGCTCCCCGCCCAAGCCCGCACCATGGCGGTGTCGAAGCGCTGCCGTCGGGGCCGCTCCACCGCGACCTTGCCGGCGCCCCCAGTCACGAAGTAGTGGATTCCGGCCGCCTCGACATGCTGGAAGTTGTGCTCGTGGCCGCAGAAGGCCGCGCGCACCCCGCCGGGGATCAGCCAGGGCTTCACCAGGCTTTCGATGACTGAGGCGGAGTTATTGTGATTTGGCCCGGCGGTGTAGGGTGGGTGATGGAAGAACGGCACCCGCCAGCGCGGCTGGTCCGGTCCGTCGGGTGCGAAGGCCGCCTCGAGAAAGGCCAGATTGTCGCGGTCCATGAAGTAGCGGTGCCCGGAGACGATCGAGGCCTTGGAGGAATCCACCGCGATGAACTCGACGTCCCGGCCGCAGCGAAACCGGTAGAACAGCCCCGGGGCGAGTGAAGCCCGGCCCGCCACCGCTTCGGCGGCAAACCGGGTCTTGATGTAGAAGTTGTCGTACACCTGCTCCCGGTCATCGTTGACGAACTCGGTCTCCCCCGAATCGTGGTTGCCTACCGAGGGGAACACCGGCACCCGGTTGATGACGTAGCGATACGGCTGGTAGTAGGTGAAGAACCAGTCGTCGTCCTCGTCCCCCTGGCCGCCGATGGCCAGCCCCAGCAGCTTGCGCTGGGCATAGACATTGTCGCCGGTGGTCAGAATCAGCTGGACGCCCTCCGCGTCCACCGCCGTTTCGAGCGCCGCCGCCACTTCCCGCTGCCGGCTGTTGGGCTTCGACGGCCTGCGCACCCCGGTCCCGAAGTCCCCGATCACCGCGAAGGTCACCCCGGCCGGCTCGGTGGGGTGGGGCAGGGTGCGAAACCGGTTGTCGTACTTCCGATTCGAAGCCAGCAGTCCAACCCGACCCTCGGCGTCCGCGCCCCAATCTCGCAGCACCCCTTCGGCCCATGGTCTTCCGTTGACCCGCACCTCATAGCGGTACGCGGTGTCGGACCGGAGCTCGGTGAATTCGACGTGGTTCTGCAGGGTTGCCGCCCGGGTCTGGCAGAGCTGTCCGCTCCGGACATCGTAGAGGGTGACCAGGGCGGGGCCGTAACTTCGGGAGCGCTCGCCGATGGTCTCGTTGCGGGGGGGAAAGACGTGGTCCAGGTCGCCGTCGTCCACCAGCTTGAAGCCGCTGCCGCCGTCCTGTACCCGGAAGAAGAAGCCACCCCACGCGATCAGCGCGGTCTTGTGGGTGAGTCCCGCGAGGTAGACGTACTCCTCGAAGTAGTAGTCCGGCACCGGGCGTTACGGGCTCTGACCGTGCCGCGCGCCTCGTGCTCCCTCCTCCATGCTCCGCTTGAACCGCTTGAGGTCGTCCTCGAGCTGCTGGCCGGCTTCCTCTCCGAAGAGCTGCGCCACCACCACCCCCACGCTGCCGCCGGGCGGATCGTAGCTGATCACCACGGTCATCTCGGTGCCGTTGCCGTCCGACGCGGGCTGGAAGCTGACTTCGCCGGCGTTGCGGACGTCGGCGCCCGGCAATGTATGCCAGGCGATGATCCGCTCGGCGGGCTTCTCGGTCATTTCGGCGTCCCATTCCACCGTCCTGCCGGCGGGGCCTTTGACGATCCAGTGGGAGCGATCCGGGCCGGTGCTGGTCACCGAGATCACGTGCTCCATGAGGTCGGGAAGCCGGGTGAGCCCGCGCCAGACGTCATAGAGCTCCTGGGGCGGCCGGCGGATCAGAATGGTCTCCCGCACCTGCCGCATGCCGTTTTCGAGTGTCGCCGTGGTGACCGTCATCCCGGATCCTCCGCGATAGTGTGTCATCCTGCTGGACGAAGGACGGGGTGACGGGCCGCACAGGGTATAGATTCGATGGAACCAACCGGAGCTACCCATGTCACGACCGGCAAGCCTCTTTCTCCTAGCACTGCTCGCCGCGGCCGCCCCGCTCGGGGCCCAGGCCAGCGGTGGCGACGACCTCGATCGCTTCATCCGGGCGGAAATGGCCCGGCGCCAGCTTCCCGGGCTCTCCCTCGCCATCATCCAGGACGGGAAGATCGAAGCCCGGGCCTACGGCGTGATCGAGAAGGGCGGCACCATCCCGGTCACACCCGCTACCCTCTTCCAGGCCGGTTCCATCAGCAAGCCGGTGGCGGCGGCCGGCGCGCTCCGGTTGGTGGAACAGGGCAAGCTGTCCCTCGACGCACCGGTCAACGACTACCTCACCTCCTGGAAAGTCCCGGCCAGCCGGTTCACCGAGTCGAAACCGGTGACCCTGGCCGGAATCCTCTCTCATACCGCCGGCCTCACGGTGCATGGCTTTCCCGGCTATGCCGCCGCCGGTCCCGCGGCCACCCTGGTCCAGGTTCTCGACGGTGCTCCTCCCGCCAATACGGCGCCGATCCGGGTGGACACCACCCCGGGCAGCATCTGGCGCTACTCCGGGGGCGGCTACACCGTGATGCAGCAGATGGTGGTGGATGTCACCGGCCGGCCGTTCCCGGACTTCATGCGGGAGACGGTGCTGGTTCCCTTCGGTATGACCGGCAGCACCTTTGCGCAGCCGTTGGCGCCCGAGCAGGCCGCCCGCACCGCGTCGGGACACTATCAGGACCGCCGGCTGGTGGAGGGCCGCTGGCACGTGTACCCGGAGATGGCGGCGGCCGGACTCTGGAGCACGCCGAGCGAACTGGCACGGTTCGCCATCGGGCTCCAGCGCACCCTGGCGGGAGAATCCAGCGTCGTGCTCTCCCAGGCGATGGCGCGCCGGATGGTCACCGAACGGATGAACGGAATGGGGCTCGGCCTCGCGCTCTCCACCCGGGGCGGCGCGCCCTTCTTTGGGCACAATGGCCGGGATGAAGGATTCGACGCCCTGCTCACCGCGTCGGTGGGAACCGGGCAGGGATTCGTCCTGATGATCAATGCCAACGACAATTCCGGCCTGCGGCCGCGGATTGTCGATTTCATCGCGAGGAAGTACAACTGGCCCGGCGCGGAGAGCGCCCCGGGTCCCCTAACCCGCGACCGGTCGGTCTCGCCGGCCGCGGTGCGGGCCCTGGCCGGGCGCTACGAGTTCCGCAACAACTTCCTCATGACCCTGATCCCCGCCGATAGCGGACTCTGGATGCTCACCGACGGGCTCCCCGATCTCGAGTTTCTGCCGATGGGAGGAGACCGCTTCGCCGCGGCCGGCTCCAATCTCGATTTCACGGTGGTCCGGGATTCCGGCGGGGTGGTGAGCGGAATCCGCTGGGCTTCGTCACGGGGAGGCGGACGCCTGGTTCCCCGGGTCGGTCCGCTCATCGAGGCACTTCCCGGGAACGGCGATTCCTCCCCGGCCCTCACCGCCACGGTTAACTCGGCGCTGGACGCTTTGCGGCGGGGTCAGGAAGCGGTGCGCGGTTCGGCCGCCATCACGCCCGGCGCCAAGCGGGACTTTGCCGGGGTACCGGCCGGCTTTTTCGACGAGATGCGGGACCTCAAGTTTCTCGCGGTGGAGAGTGTGGCGGGACGGCAGATCGAGCGGCACGACTCCCCGGTCGCCCGGGTCGCCTATTTCTCCCTCATGACGAAGGCCGGGCGACGCTATCTGCTGGCGTATCTGACCACCGAGGGATTGCTGACCGACGTGGATCTGGTCGACCGTTGAGCGTCTTCAGGTAGCCAGCGCTCGCACCGCCTCGATGGTGTCGGCCTCGGCCGGGGACTTGTCGGCCCGGTAGCCCTTGATCCGCGCGAAGCGGAGCGTCACCCCACCGGGATACTGCGAGCTCCGCTGCACCTCGTTGAACGCCACCTCGACCACCAGCTCGGGCCGGACCAGCACCAGGTGTCCTTCACGACCGGTCTCCCGCGCCAGCAGCTCCGCGGTTTGCCACTGGAGCAGCGCGTCGGTCATGCCCTTGAAGGTCTTGCCCAGCATCACGAAGCCGCCCCCGTCCGGATCCCGCGCCCCCAGGTGCAGGTTGCTGAGCCATCCCTTCCGGCGGCCGGAGCCCCACTCCGCGGCCAGCACCACCAGGTCGAGGGTGCGGGCGGTCTTGACCTTGAGCCAGGCTGACCCCCGGCGTCCCGCGGCATAAGGCGCGGTGGGTGATTTGGCCATGATTCCTTCATGGCCCTGCCGGAGGGCCTCGGCCTGAAACGCCTCCGCTTCCCCGGCCAAACTGGTCACTATCCGGGGAACCTTGTGGTGCTCGGGAAGGAGCGGGTCGAGACGGGCCAGCCGGGTGGAAAGCGGCAGGTCCAGCAGCTCGACGCCGTCCAGGAGCAGGGCATCGAAGAAGAAGGCCGCCAGCGGAAGCTCGGTGCGCACTGCCTCGACATCCAGCTTCCTCCCGAAACGGCGCATGGTGTCCTGAAAAGGCAGGGGGCGGCCTCCCGGTCCCAGGGCGATGACTTCGCCATCGAGAATCAGCTCCCGGGCAGGAAGCGCCCGCACCGCTTCGACGACCTCCGGCACCGCGGCGGTCACCTCGTTGAGACTCCGGGTGTACACCGCCACCCGCTCCTCCCGGCGATGCACCTGAATCCGGGCGCCGTCGAGCTTCCACTCCAGCACGGCTTCGCCCAGGGCCGCGATCGCGTCCGCAGGAGAAGCCGCCGAGTCGGCCAGCATGGGCTGGACCGGGCGAAACACCTGAAGGGAGTAGTCCGCGAGTCCCGCCTCACCCGCGGTGAGCACGGCCTCCGCCACCTCGGCCAGGTCGCCGGCCAGCATGGCAGCCCGTCGGATCCGGCCGGCGGGAACATTCGCGGCCCGGGCCACTGCCTCGAGCATGATGCCTTCGAGGGCGCCCTGACGGACTTCCCCCACGAGGAGGGCCATCAGGAATTCCTGTTCCGGGGTCGTGGCGCGGCCCAGCAGCTCGCCGAGCAGCCGCTGCCGCTCGGCCGCCGAGCGAGGCCCGCGGAGCGACTTGAGTGCTGTGAAGCGGGAATCCACGTCGGAAAGCGAGAGCGCCGGGTTGGGAGAGGCTGGAGGACGGGCTTCGGCCGCGGTTGCCCAACCGATACCGAGCCGCCCCTGACGGGGCCACCCGATCAGGAATCCGATTCCAATGGGAACTTCCTGGGGGGGGAGCTGCCGGAGCAGGTCGGCCAGCAGTGCGATCTTCTCGAGCCGGGCCCGGGTATCCCGCACTGCTGCCGACGTTGCCACCAGATCAGCGAGCTGCGGCAACCTCGCTCTCTTCTCCCCGATAGGCCCGCCGCAGGGTTTCGAGGTCGAGCTTCTTCATGGTGAGCACCGCCGCCATCACCCGCTCGGCCTTGGCGGGATCCTTGTCCTGCAGCATGCGCTCCAGCTCCGCGGGCGACACCTGCCAGGAAAGCCCGAACTTGTCGGTGAGCCAGCCGCAGACGCCTTCACGGCCTCCGGCCGAGAGCTTGGCCCAGTATTCGTCGATCTCCTCCTGGTCTTCGCAGTTCACCACGAAGGAGACCGCTTCATTGAACTTGAATTCGGGTCCACCATTGAGTCCCAGGAACTTCTGCCCGGCCGCCTCGAATTCGACGGTCATGACCGAACCCTTGGGCCGGCCCGAGACCTTGGCGCCGGAATCCCCGTACCGGGTGATGCCACCCAATTTGCCGTTCCGGAACACCGAGGTGTAGAACCGGGCGGCTTCTTCGGCCTGGTTTTCGAACCACAGGCAGGTCGTCAACCCTTTCATAGGGCTATCCTCCCATCAGAAAGGCGTATAGGTCGGCGGTTTGACGCCGTTCTCCCTGAGGTAGACCACCGTCTGCCCCAGCGTCCAGGGGAAGTGGTCCAGCAGCTCCATCAGGGCACGGTAGCGGGGAAGCTGCTTCCCGAACTGGGTGATCGGCTCCGTCATGGCGGCATCGGGCAGCGCCCGGAGCATGGTGATGGTGTGATCCATTGCGGCGACGGAGTAGGTCCGCAGCCCGTCCTTGGTCTTGAGGTAGTTCTTGTCGGCGTCCCCGAAGGCGGGGACCTTGTCCGATCCGGTGATCGCGGTGTGGGCGATGAAGGCGTCGCCCCAGGCCGCGTGCTCGATCTGCTCGGCAAAGGTCCGGACTCCGGCCACCGGCCGATAACCGAGCATCGAGTCGGGGGCCGCGTCGAGATAGCGAAGCAGCGACGCCTTGTGGATCTCGACCATCGCAATCAGTGCGTCCCGGGGGATGAAATTCTGGGCTCGGGCCGGCTGGGCCGAAATCGAGGCCACGGCGAGAAGGGCAGCGAGCGGAAGCGTGCGCATGAGCGTCTCCTGAGGGGCGCAGGTGAAAATCGATGGACGGGGGTAATTTAGACTCAACTTTCTCAGAGGATAGCCCGATGACGACAACACTCCAGGCCAGGAGCCTGTCCATTTCGCTCACCGTCAGTGACCTCGCCCGGAGCACCCGGCTCTACACCGAAGGCCTGGGGTTCACGCTCCAGGAGGAATACAAGATGGACGGCAAGGTTGTCGGGGTAATGCTGGAGAGCGGCGATTCAGGCATGATGCTCGGCCAGGATGACTTCGCCAAGGGCAGGGATCGGGTCAAGGGTGTGGGGGTGAGATTGTATGTCGAGACCGCGCAGGACCTCCAAACGCTGGCCAATCAGGCCCGGGCAGCCGGCCTGTCGGTAGAGGGTGACCCGGCGCCCCTGGGGTGGGGCCCGATAGGGTTTACGCTGACCGATCCGGATGGGTACAAGGTCACCGTGTCCGGCCCGGCGACTTCCTAACCCTGAGAGGTGTCACCCTGAGGAGCGAAGCGACGAAGGGGCGGAGTCTCGCCCCTTCGCTGCGCTCAGGGTAACACGTTATCGCACGGTAAAGGCGGCCGTCGCAACTTGGCCTCCCCAGGCGAAATCGATGGCCCCTCGCCCCGGCCCGGTGTTCCGGAGGGTGATGGTGAAGTCCTCCACGTGCGCCGGAGTGGCCGTCATCTCCACCGGGATGCGGGCCAGGTCCTGGGCCTGGTCGTACACCGTGCCCCACTGGCCCACCTGCTTGTTGATCACCAACTCAGGTCCGCCGGCCTTATTGAAGAGCCACAGGGTGTACAACCCGGGCGGCACTACGACATTGCCGAAGGTGAGCTCCCGGGAAGTCGCCAGGTGGGTGGCCTCGTTGGCGCCCAGCCGCCAGATCGTATCGGGCGGCACCAGCAGTCCTCCCCACACGGTGCGTCCCCGTACCTGGGGCCGGCCGTAATTCACGAACACCACGCTCTGCATGAACGATCCGGTGGCCACCCCGCGGGCCGAGAGCTGGCCAATCGGGGTTAGCCGTGCCGCGATTCCCTCGAAATCGATCGGACCGGAGCTCCGGGTGGACATCAGCTTCTGGGTCGTGCCTGAGGCATCCACCGCAAGCAGCCTTCCGTCCTTGTCGACCCGGAAGACCGTGATCAATCCGCCGCCACCGGCCATCCTGATGGTGTCGCCCGCGGCCACGGTGAAGCTCAAGGTGGCGGGATTGCCGGGGCCGGTGCCGACGGCGGCCATCTGCGCGGTTGTGGCCTTCGATTTCCGGAGATCGGCGAACGCCACTTCCAGCAGCCCGAACGCCGGATAGACGGAGGGAACCCCGCGCGCCGCGGCCAGCATCCGGGTGTTGGTGCTGTCGGCATAGACCGCCTCACGCCGCACCGAATCACCTACAAAGGTGATCCGCACTTCCCGGGGCGCATTGGCCGCCGGGTTGCCGGTGAGGGGCCGGGCCCGGTAGATGATGGCGGTCGGCCTCCCGTTCGAGCCCAGGGTCACCTCATAGGAGATCCGGGTCCCCGCCGCGCCGAAGCGCGACACCAGCTCGCCGGTCATCCTGGTCGCGGTGCGGGTGTACTTCTCGATCGCCACGGTGTCCTTGCCGAGCAGGACCACGAAGGCGGCCTCCTGCCCCGATGCGGGCGAGGTGAGCGAGGTCAGGGCCGCGGCAAAAGTCAGGAGCAGGGGTTTCATCGGGGAGCCTCGCCTGCGGAGCGGGAATGGACGTGTGGGGTCAGTCTTCAATATATCACTCGGGTCACCCTTTCCTGCGGGCCCGCCCGGCGGCGCGCCGGAGGCCGAGCAGCAGCGGTGCGGCCGTGCGGGCGAGTCGGTTCAGCAGCGGCTTTACCGGCCGGAGGAGCCTCACCAGGCCGGCAGGAAGGAGCGAGGTGCTTTCCGGACGCACCATCGCCTTCGCTTCCCGCAGAGATGCCGCCTGGTAGCTGACCGCGATCGGCTCTCCTTCCGACCCGGCCCGGTCCAGTGCCTCGAGCGCGGCCCTAAAGCGGGCGTAGAAGTGATCCATCGCCAGCTGGCGCAGCGGCGCCAGGCGGGCCGGCAAATTGGAAAGGTGTTCGCCCGGAGCAGGGCCGATGGTCGGGTTCAGATTGATCTCCCAGGTCTCCACGATCCCATCCCGCACCGCATAGTCGATCCGTCCGTACTGGACCCCGGCCACCTCGATGATCTTCCGCAGCTGTTCCTCGTGCGGATTGCCCAGAACGTAGGCGCGCTCCTCGAGAATCCCGGCTTCGGTGAACTCGCAGCCCTCGACCTTCACCATCCAGTGGCGCGAGCGGGACAGCCCCCGGGGGATGATCGCGGAGCCTACCACAAAGGCGGGGTACCGCCGATAGAATCCGTCCGGGCTGACGGTCTCGGCGTACTCCAGGACCAGGAGGCTCGCCGGATCGTAGCCACGGAACATCGCGCGACCCAGCTCCGCCAACAGCTCGCCGCTCGAATGAATCAGCGGCGATATCGGGCCGGTATGATGATGCTCTTCCCGGAGAAAGACCGGGAACCGCAGGCCGGAGCAGTCGCTCAGGGCGCGGGCGGCGCCATGCCGGTTGAGTCCGGTGTGGTGAAGCTCCTGGAGCAGCGGAAACCGGAGCAGCGTTCTCGCGGGGGAATTCACGATCCGAGAGCTGGACGGCGAGCGGCGCAGCTGGCTTTCCAGCTCCAGCGCCAGGCGCATGCCTCCGGGGCTGAGTTGGTCAAGCGCCGAGAAGATCCAGGTCCCCCGGGGCAGACTCCGCCGGCTCGCAATATCCTCGTAGGGCCAGATCGACATCCGCCCGGACAGGCCCCGGCCCTCGAGCGCGAGATAATCCCGGATCCCGAAAGCCTGTCGCCGCGGCACCAGGAAATGGATCACGGCGGAGCAGCCCGTGCGGAGCGGATCACTCGCTCCGCTTCCTGAGCGCCGTCCGCCCCACCAGCGGCTGGATTATCCGGCTCAGGGGCTTGAGCAGAGGCAGGAGCGGACGAAGCACCCGCGCAACCGGGACCAGCCATCCGCCCGGGCCCGCCGGCCGGAGCATCGAGGCCGCCGCGCGCAGGCAGCTTTCGGTGTATTCAAGCCGCAGCGGGATCGGCGGCTCACCGGTGTCGAGGGACCGTATCGCCGCCTCGAACCGGGTGAGAAAATGCTGTCGGGCCACGTCCTTGATGCGATCCAGCGCCTCGGGAAGCCGGCGCGGGAAGTCGGGACGCCGGCCTCGCCGGATGGTAGGGTTCAGGTTGACTTCCCAGGTTTCCACCTTGCCGTCCTTCAGGGAATAATCGATCCGGCCATACTCGACCCCGGCGCGCTCGAAGATCCGGCGAAGCTCCGCTTCGTGGGGGTTTCCCAGCACGTAGCCGCGCTCCTGCATGAGGTTGGTCTCGCTGACCTCGTTGTCCTCCGCCTTGAGCATCCACTCGTGCCCGATCACGTAGTGGTCGGCGATGATCTTCGAGCCGATCACGAACGCGGCAAACTTGCCGTAGCGGCCCTGCGCATCTGCGGTGTCGCAAAACTCGACCACCAGGAGCTCCCCGAGCCGCGAGCCACGGAACACCGCGCGGCCCACGGCGCTCTCCAGCTCGGCGCGGTTGTGAAGCAGCGGGGAGACGGCGCCGGTATGCCGGAATTCTTCCCGCAGGAATACCGGGAAGCGCAGGCCGGAGAGGTCTCCGGAGGCACGGACGGCCCGGTGCCGATTGAGCCCGTCGCGATACAGCGCTTCCAGCAGCTCGAGCCGGAGCAGCACCCGGGCCGGATGATTGATCACCCTGCTCCGGGCGTCGGCTCGCAGGAGCTGGTCGGCCAGGGCGCACACCAGGCTCATGCCGCCGGCACTCAGCTGGTCCAGGGCTGAGAAAATGTAGGTACCCGACGTGGAGCTGGTCCGCCGGGGCAGGTCCTCGTAGTGCACCACCCCGACGAGCTCGGCAAGTTCCGGAGCGTACAGGTGGAGGTAGTCCTGGATCCCGAAGTCCTGGGCGCCTGGCACGAGGAAGTAAATCACGCCGCTGGACCGGGAACGGCTCGCGCCGAGATAATGGTGGCCGCGCTCAGATCAGCGGTCACATTCAACAGGGTCTTGAAGGTGTCCAGGATGGGCTCGATGGCGGCGAGGATTACCACTCCTTCGATCGGCGCGCCGGCCGACACATAGAGCGGAAGGGTCCAGTACGGCGTGCTACCTCCCGGGATACCGGGAGTGACGAAGCTCTGGAGAAAGACCGTTCCCATGAACAAGGGGAGCCGGGACGGATCGAGCGGGACGCCGAACGCATGGGTCAGCAGGAACAGTTGCACCGGCGCGGAGATGGTCCGGTTCAGCTTGAAGATCGAGACGGCGAGGGGGAGAACAAAGCCGGTCGCCCCGACCGGAAGCCCGAGCTCGGCCCGGCCCCCTTCGATCAGGGCCGGAAGCGACGCCAGCGACGACTGGCTGCTCACCGCGACCATTTGCGCCGGTGCCACCGCGCGGGCAAATCGCCGTAGCGACGTTCTGCCCAGCAAGGCCGTGACCGGGTAGAGCAGCGCGGTCATGAGCAGGAGGATGCCGCCGACGATGAGCACGCAAGCCGCGAGGAACCCCGCCGCTCCCGCGCCGGCGTTCACCGCCAGGCCGAAGCTCAGGGCAAACACGCCGACCGGCGTGATCACCAGGATCCAGCGAACCACTCGCTGGGTGGCTTCGGCAAGGGCCTGGAACGCCCGCGCGACGCCCGCCTGGCGGGACCGGGCGAAGGTCCGGACCAGCAGGGCCAGCAGCATCGCGCCCAGGAGAAGCAGCAGCGCATCCGCGCCGCGCAGGGCCGAATCCAGGCTCGCGGGGAGATAGCCGGCGAGCCAATCCAGGAGCCCGGTCCGGTTTCCCAGCGCCGTCTGCGCCGCATCCGGAACCGCGATACTCGCGCGCAGGGCAGCGATGGTCTCGGGCTCGGGGTTGTAGAGCGCGATGAGGGGAGGCGCGATCAGCAGGGTCAGGATCCCCGCCGCGGCCAGCATCGCCGCGAACAGGCCAATTGCCCGGCCGCCCAGCTTTCCGATGTCGGGAGTTTGCAGTACCGCGACGACCGCCAGGCTCACGATCAGGGGAATGACCACCAGGCTGAGTATCCGCACCCAGATCTGGCCGACCGGCGCGAGCGCGCGGGCCAGGGAGACGACCCAGGAGGCGTCGGACCGGTGCAACAGCAAGCCGAGTCCCAGCCCCAGCGCCAGAGCGCCAAGGGACCACGCGGACATCGACAAGCCCTTCCCGGAGTGCCGGATAGCCGAGCCTCTGGACGCGGATGGGGGGTGTTCCTGCCAGGATCATACCTACCCGATCACCCCGGTCCCGCGCTAGCTTCCGGTGTCCCCCGCCCGACAATCCGGAGCTCTCCATGCGCATCGCCCCGCGCGCCGCCGCTGCATGCATCGTCCTGGCGCTCGCCGTCCTGCCCGCCGTCGCGCAACAGGCCCCGCCTTCCCGGCTCGCGGCCAGCCTCTTCGACTCGCTCCGCTGGCGCCACATCGGCCCCGAGGGCAATCGCTTCAGCGCGGCGGCCGGGATTCCCGGCAACACCCGGATCTATTACGTCGGGGCTGCATCGGGAGGCGTCTACAAGACCACCGATGGCGGGGTGCATTGGGCGGCAATCTTCGACGACCAGCCGGTGCAGTCGATCGGGTCGCTCGCGGTTGCCGAAAGCGATCCCAACATCGTCTGGGCCGGGACCGGCGAGGGAAAGATCCGGAGCCACATCTCGGTGGGGCAGGGGGTCTACAAATCCACCGACGCCGGAGCCACCTGGAAGCTGATGGGGCTGGAAAAGACCGGCCGGATCCCCCGCACCATCGTACACCCGTCCAACCCCGACATCGTGTACGTCTGCGCTTTGGGACATTCCTACGGCGATCAGCCGGAGCGGGGCGTCTATCGCACCACCGACGGCGGACTCACCTGGACCCGGACTCTCTTCGTGGACGAGAAGACCGGATGCTCGGACCTGGCCATGGACCCGTCCAATCCCCGCACCCTCTTCGCCGGAATGTGGCAGTTCGAGATCCACACCTGGGGGCGCCGGAGCGGCGGCCCCGGCAGCGGGCTGTTCGTCTCCCGCGACGGCGGCGCCACCTGGACCCGCCTCGTGGGCAACGGGCTTCCGGCCAGCCCGGTCGGCAAGGTGGCCGTCGCGATCGCCCGCTCCAATCCCCAGCGGGTCTACGCCGCGATCGAGACCGGCGACGGCATTCCCTGGGAAGGCCAGCCCACCGGCACCGGGCAGCTGTGGCGCTCCGAGGATGGCGGCGCCCGCTGGGCCCTGATCAACCGGGACCGCAACGTGATGGGACGGGCCCACTACTACTCCCGCTTCGCCGTTTCCCCGGGCGACGAGGACGAGCTCTACTTCCTCACCGCCTCGTATTCCAAATCCATCGACGGCGGCGCTACCCTCCAGGTCCAGGGGGGCGGGCGCGCCCCGGGAGGCGATCACCACGACATCTGGATCGATCATACCAACCCCGACCGGATGATCGTGGCCCACGACCAGGGGCTCTCGATCTCGGAGAACCGGGGCCGCACCTGGTTCCGCCAGCGGCTCACCAACGCGCAGATCTATCACGTCACCGTGGACAACGCGATCCCCTACAACGTCCTGGGCAACAAACAGGACGAGCCCAGCTACCGCGGCCCCAGCAACAGCCGGGTGCCGGGGGGCCGGAGCGCCGGGATCTCCCGGGGGATGTGGCACTCGGTAGGCGGCGGGGAAAGCGGCTGGGCCACGCCGGATCCCACCGACGCGAACATCGTCTGGTCCACCGCTTCGGGCTCCGGGATGGTGGGCGGGATCGTGGTCCGCTTCGAGGAGAACCGGCGCCAGTTCCGCAACGTCGAAGTCTGGCCCCACCAGTCCAATGGCCCGGCCGAGGGGGTGAAGTACCGGTTCGTCTGGGATGCTCCCCTGCACATCTCGCCGCACGATCACAACACCATCTACACCGGGAGCCAGCACGTCCACCGGACCCGGGATGGAGGGCAGAGCTGGCAGGTGATCTCGCCCGATCTCACCCTCAACGACCGAACCCGGATGGGCAGCTCCGGCGGGCTCACCGGCGATAACATCGGGGTGGAGTACGCCGGTGTGGTGTTCGGCATCGCCGAATCGCCGCTGGAGAAGGGGACGATCTGGGTGGGGACCAACGACGGGCAGGTCCAGCTCACCCGGGACGACGGCACCACCTGGACCAACCTCACCAGGAACGTTCCGATGCTGCCGGCCTGGGGCTCGGTGCGCAGCATCGCGCCCTCGCGCTACGACGCCGCCACCGCCTACCTGGCGGTGGACACCCACCAGGAAAACAATCGCGATCCCTGGGTCTACCGCACCACCGACTACGGCAAGACCTGGCGGTTGATCGTGAGCGGGCTGCCCAAGAACATGCTGAGCTACACCAAGGTGATCTACGAGGATCCGGTGCGGCGGAGCCTGCTGTATCTCGGCACCGAGAACGCCATCTATGTCTCGTTCAATGCCGGGGACAGCTGGCTTCCCCTGCAGAACAACCTGCCTCACGCCCCGGTGTCCGGCATCGTGGTGCAGGAGCACTTCAACGATCTGGTGATCTCGACCTACGGGCGGGGCTTCTGGATCATGGACGACATCACCCCGCTTCAGCAGCTGGCCGACTCGGTGCTGGCCAGGAACGTCCATCTCTTCACGCCCCGGGCGGCTTATCGCTTCCGGCCGATCACGCCGCCATCCACCACCTACGACGACCCCACCGCCGGCGCCGATCCCGAGTACGGCGCCTCGATCAATTATTACCTCGCGGCGCCGGCCCGGACCGCGCCCCAGGTGGAGATCCGGGATGGCGCGGGGCGGGTGATTCGTACCCTGGCGGGGCCCAACTCCGCCGGGCTCAACCGGGTGCACTGGGATCTCCGCGGAACCCTCAGCTCCGAGGTGCGGCTGCTGACCAGTCCTATGTACGCGCCCCACATCGTGCCCGGCCCCGAGGGGCGGACCGCGCCCGGCACCGGGCGGCTTTCCATCCTGCATCCTCCGGGGAGCTACACCGTACGGCTCACAGTGGATGGAAGCGCCCAAACCCGGCCCCTCGAGGTGCGGAAGGATCCCAACTCCGGCGGCACCGAGGCGGACATCTCGGCCCAGGTTGCGGTGGTGAGCGGACTCCGCGAGGAGCTCAATACCGCGGCGGCCGCGGTGGGGCGGATCGAGTCGGCCAGGGTTCAGCTCGAGGCGTTGCCCCGGCTCACCAGCGATACCGCCATGCGACGGGCGGCCGCGGAGATGAACCGGAAGCTGATCGACCTGGAGATGAACCTGGTGGACCTGCGCCAGACCGGGGCGGGGCAGGATGGGGTGCGGTTCGGCTCAAAGCTGATCGCCAAGATCGGCTACCTGGCCAACGGGATGGCGAGCGGCGACTTCAAGCCCACCAATCAGCACCTGGAGGTGCAGCAGCTCCTCGCCACCGAGCTGCGGACCCATCTGGGCGCCCTCAACGTCCTGATGACCACCGACCTGGTAGCGCTCAACGAGCAGCTCAAGTCCCGGAACCTGCCGGTCGTGGTGGATCGCGCGGCGCCCCGGCTGGTGCCCTGACAGGGTCGATCCGGTCAGCAGGACCCGGTCGCCGGCAGCTCGGTCCCGTCGACGCGCGCACGGGAGCCGCCGGCGCTCGGTTGGACCCGGAAGTACCGCGTGAGCGAATAGCTGGATCCGGTTCCACTCCATTGGGCCCGAATCACCGGCGCGCCGGTCAGCAGCACCACACTCCACTGGCCCCGCCGTGAGGTCGCGTCGCCCATATCCACGCCCTCCGCGCCTCCGGTGCTAGCGAGGTCGCTCACACTGAACTCGATGCTTCCATCCGCGCAGAGGGCGAGCCGGACCCGGCTGCCCACGAACGCGCCGCGTCCCGACGACTGGGTGCTCGCCGAATAGACCCGGCCCGCAACCGTCCGAGCCAGGGTCGCTGCCGCCGCGGACCCTTCCCCGCTCTGGACGACCGGGACGCCCGGCCGTGCATAGCCGGTTTCGCCCTCGCCGATACGGAGGATCAGATACTCCCCCCGCTTCACCGCCCGCCCTGTGACCGCGCTCTCCGGACTGCCGTTTTGGGTGTTCCAGGCTCGAAGGTCCAGGCCGCCGGCGCGAGAAGTGCCTCGTATCGCGACCTCCGCATTCACCGTCACCCGCCCCGAGTAGTAGCCCCGCTCCAGGCTTCGAATGGTGCCGGCGACGATGCCATCGAAGAGCTCAAGCTCCGCAGTCTCGGTATTGGTGCCATCGTCCGAGACTGCTTCCCACGAGCCGGTGAACGCTTCGGGCCCGCTGGGCGTGAACGACTCGTCCTCGGTCCGGACGGGGTCGCTCGGGGTTCTGCCCGATTCGGGTCTGGGTTCGCCACCGGCGGAGAGGCCGGCGGCTTCCGAACCCGAACCCCGCTGGCGGGTAAGCCGGAGAGCCACCGCCTCCTGACCAGGCTGGGTGATCGTCAAGAGCATCTCGTCGCCGGAGATTGCACCGACCATAGTGCCCGTTTCGGTAGAGGAAACGACGTCGCCCACCTTTTCGATGATCAGCGCGGATGCATCGGCGCGACCGGAAATAGGTGCCTGCTTGCCGAGCGCGGTGAACGTGCCAGTCACCCTGCCATTCGCGGTGTCGTGTTCCAGCCGAAGCTCCGCCGATTCGCCGCTCTCCGCGTACACCCACCGTCCCGAGACATCCGGCGCAGGCGGGCGGCCACACGCCGAGGCCAGGACCGTCGCGACAAGCAACAGCCAGGTGTTGCCCACGATGGAGCCTCCGGGGTCAGGGACGGGGGATGGCGGTCGGCGAGACCGAGCAGCGGAACACCCCTTCCATGATGTTATTGGTGCGGCCTGCATCCGAGATCACCCGGTTCGGATCTACGTATGCCAGAAAGGAACGCGATCCGGTGAAGGTGTAGGCATCGCCAGGCCGCCAGGTCACCGTAATCCGCTGGGGTGGCGCTCGCCGCAGGATGCCCTGCGGGTCCAGCTGGGCGAGGGTGAGATCACCGAGACTGGTGGTACCGGTGGTGACCCTGACGACCGCTGACGCATTGGAATATGCGCCAGCACCAACGGGCGCCGAGCCGTTGTTCTCGATTCCGATCCGCATGGTGCAGCTGCCGGCTCGAGGGTTCTCGGAGATTGCCAGGCTCCCGATCTTGAGATCGGCCTGTGGCGGGATGAAGGCACCGTCCGTGTTTCGATTGCGGCGCGTGGCCTCCAGCACGGCAGTAGCCCTGGCGCGAGCGGCGTTTTCCATCGGCTGAATCCCGTGGATCTGGGTCAGGTCGGCGGTCTGCAGGAAGGCCAGCTCCGCCTGGGCAAACCACATCTTGGCGTACCGGTCGCGTCCCCCGGCCGCCACGCATTGTTCCACGTGGGTCAGCTCGTGAAACAGCAGCCTGAACTCTTCGTCCCTGGTCAGATTCCCCAGCGCGAGGGAGTTCGCGTAGGTCGGGTTCGGATTGAAGTAGGTGTTGGTGCAGTCGGTGGTCGTGTTATTCAGCGGCTGCCGGTTTGCCCATCCGAACCGCCACGCGTTGAGTCCGACTGTGGGATAGTGGGGCAGCAGGATCTGGATGTAGAGTGGCTTGAGCCCCGCCTTCACCACCCCGGCGGACAGCTGGTTCATGTAAGTGTGGTAGAGCGCCAGCTTGGTGGTGCAGCTCGCGACCCGGGCCACACAGGCTGCCGCGCCCCCGGGATTGGTCAGCGCGTTCGGGCAGGTTTCCTGGCAGGCGCCCTGGGCCGAGGCCGGGCCGGGAGCCAGGGCAACCAGCGAGCCGGCGAGCAGTGCGGTGCGATAGACAGGAAACATGGTGATCGCGCCTCTTATTTGTTGTAGTCGTCGCAGACGAACTGGAGGCTGTCGATATAGCTGCCGTAGCGACCGCGGAGCGCTTTCCCGACCTTCTCGTCCGGGCACCTCACCCGAGCATTGTGGTTGATCGTGAGAGCGAGTACTCCACCAGGGGGGCCGCCGATTCCGGACGCAGTTGCGGTCTCAGCGTTGCCGCTGAAACGCGGACGACGCGTCGTTTCGTGCCAGAGATAACAGCTCGGTTTGACTTGGTTGATGAAAGTGCCGGAGGCGCTGTACAGCGCTCCAACCACCTGGCCGGAAAGGCATCTACTTGTCGCCCCGGTGCCGCCTGCGCCGCCCTTTGGCCCCCGGGTATAGGTGCTTCCGAGGGTGCCATTGGCATTGACGGTCTGGCAGGTAATCCCGATCTGATCGACCCAGTCGCCGGCTTTGCCATAAATGCCGACCATCACGCCGGAGGAGCCGCAATCGAGATTGTAGCTCGAGGTACCCCCGCTTCCTCCCCAGAGCGGGCCTTTGAACTCCTGCGCGGTGGCGGGGACGGTCCAGCTCAGCAGGTGCCCCAGCACCAGCGCGATTCCCCTTGAGCTCATTTGTCGAGTTCTCATCGAAAGTCTCCTTGCGGCCAACGCAAAGATCTATGGCGCGTTCTTGAAGGCATCCTCGAAACTGGCGGCGTTGGAGGGGCCTTCGAGGGTGATCGATCTGATGATGGCGGTGGCGGCCAGAGTCGGGCTACTGGTCAACTGCACCACGAAGGACAAGTCATCTGATCCGGTGACCGCCTGCCGGATGAAGGTGCCGTTACTGATGCTGACGCCTTTCACCAGCCATCCCGGTGCCAGCTTCTTGCCGGAGAACATGACAAATCGAGCGGTATAGCCGTACTTGTGGACGGGAACCGAGAGGTTTCCTCCGGCGATCTGGGCCAGGATACAAATGCCGTTGCCGTCGGGCCGCGGGACACAGGGGGCGAAAAGCGGGAGATCGGACTGATGGATCCATAGCACCGTAAGGACCCCGTCGTATGGGAGCATGACTTTCTTGGTGCTGCCCTCCTTGTCGGTGGGATGGAACAGGAAACCGTATTTCTTGGCTGCGTTCCAGGCCACCACCCCGTTTATGACGTAGTCCTTTCGCACCGGTGCGGAAAACGCGTCTTTCCAGTCGGCCCCGGCCGGCCCGGTAAGCACGACATTCCGTAGCGTCGCCGTGCCGCCGGGCGAGAGCTTCACCCGGAACGACAAGTCGGTGGTTCCCAGGCGAGGCTGCTGGACGTAGGTGAAGTTGCCGCCTATGTCCACGCTTTTCACGGTCCACCCGGGCTGGAG
>Ga0209387_1000072_pt1 | contig 28272 bp, 34 predicted proteins | sample NCControl_FD_187515 | JGI IMG/M metagenome (GOLD analysis project Ga0209387, IMG submission 187515) | Agricultural soil microbial communities from Utah to study Nitrogen management - NC Control (SPAdes) (version 2) | ecosystem: Environmental > Terrestrial > Soil > Agricultural land | place: USA...
ATTTCAGGTGAACTGCTTGGGCCAATAGCCAGGACGAGCCCCGCTGGACTCACGGCCAAAAAGCAAAACGGGCGAACGATTGTTCGCCCCGTTTCTGAACTGATGGTGCCCGCTAGTAGATTCGAACTACTGACCCCTCGCGTGTGAAGCGAGTGCTCTACCACTGAGCCAAGCGGGCAATAAGTTCTCTACATCAGCAACCTACGGCACAAAATAGACTATCAGTTCCGAGAGGTTAATGATGTAAAAACGCCGTCATCTTAAATGATCTCCGCCGGCTTGCGCCAGTGCTAGGAGCAAACGTCTCGAGCGCTCGCCTTTGTATCCGCGCGCTTAGCGGCAGACCGGTGCTTACATTCGAATTCATTAGATTGGAGTCCTTGTCTTCCTGTGCACGGCTCGCGGCGAATTCACTTCGACTGATTTCTCCGGCGGGATCTTGCAAACCATGTCCCCTTCCTGAGGGCCGACTTTTCGAGACGCATTCATGGCGGAGATTTGCTTTGTAATCTACAATGAGGACTCGCTCGATCTTCAGAACAGAAGTCAGAATTGTCTCTATCGCGCCTAACCGAAACATGGGGGTTCCTTCCGGTACACGACTAGGTCGATACGAAGTGGTTTCTTTACTCGGTGTCGGTGGCATGGGTGAGGTTTATCTCGCGCACGACCTGCAGTTGCGCCGCTCTGTGGCACTGAAGCTTTTGCCACCCCAATTTACGTGCGATGAAGAGCGGCTGCGCCGGTTCAAGCAAGAAGCGTTTGCCGCGTCTTCGCTGAACCATCCAAATATCCTCACGATTTTCGAAATTGGCCAACAGGGTGATACCCATTACATCGCCACTGAATACATCGAGGGCCACTCGTTGCGCCAGTTCATCACTAATGAGCCCGTCCAGCTTCATCAAGTTCTAGACTGGGGAACCCAGATCGCCTCAGCTCTCGCGGCCGCACATACTGCCAAGATCATCCATCGCGACATTAAGCCCGACAACATCATGGTTCGTCGCGACGGCTATGTGAAGGTGCTAGATTTCGGTCTCGCAAAGTTAACTGAATACAAGAATCTTGCCAGCGACCCGGAAGCAGCAACCGTGCAAGTTGTTCAAACCGATCCCGGCAAGGTCATGGGCACGGCTAGTTACATGTCACCCGAGCAGACACGAGGCCTTCAACTGGATGAGCGCACCGACATCTGGAGCTTGGGAGTGATTCTCTATGAATTAATCGCGGGTCGACTGCCTTTCGAGGGGCTCAGTGCCAGCGATGTGATTGCATCCATATTAAGAACTGAGCCGGTGCCACTGCAGCGTTTCTCGCCGCATGTTCCCGATGAACTGCACCGCATTGTTCGCAAGGCCTTACAGAAGGACCCTGACGAGCGCTACCACCTGGCCAAAGAAATCGCTATCGACTTGAAGAATCTTCGTCGCGACGTTGAACTGAACGCCGAAATTGAGCGTTCGATCCAACCTGTCGCTTCAGTCGATCGAAGGTCAGGCATTCAGAGTCCGACGCTCATGAATCTGTCACGTCCCGTTTTAGATACGGCGCCTGTACCCTATCAGCAATCGACAGCAAGCGCTGAACCATTTCTCTACGAAAGGAGGCGATATTCAACCGTTTCAAAACTGGTTATAGCCGGCATTGTTTTAACACTGATCGCCGCGGCGTTTGTGATTCTAAATCATTGGGTGAGCGGCACTCGCTCAGTTGAGCCCAATACGAACATGCGAATTACGCGACTTACAACTACTGGGAGGGTAGACCAAGCTGTCATCTCTCCGGACGGGAAATATGTTGTTCATGCAGCCGCTGAAAATGGACTTCAGAGTCTACGAGTGCGCCAGGTAAACACAAACAGCGACGTAGAAATCGTGGCGCCTTCAGACGTGCGCTACGAAAAACTAATTTTTTCGCCTGATGGCGATTTCGTTTACTACGTGGCCACCGAGAGGAACAGTACCTTTTCAAATCTCTACGCGATTCCTGCTTTAGGCGGTAATGCAAGAAAGTTAATCTCGAACGTAACGAGCGCTGTGACCTTGTCGCCAGATGGGCAGAATGTTGCGTTCATACGCAACATGGCTGACGTCGGCGAGGACGTGGTGGTCATTGCCGAAGCAAATGGAAGCAACGAGCGCAAGATTGCTGTGCGTAAACTACCGAACTTCTTTCGCTCGCTTTCATGGTCACCAAACGGGAATTCGCTTGTTTGTGCTGCAGGTAGTTTCGTACCGGCCTACAACACATATCTAATCGAAATTCGATTTGATGATCCAAAAGAAAAACAGCTTGGCAGTCAAACTTGGACGTCCCTTGGTGAGATTGCCTGGGTTGCTGATTCGAGTGGCTTGGTCCTTACTGCTTCTGATCCTGATTCACCTGGTCTCGATTCGCAACAACTTTGGTATGTTCGATACCCTGAAGGTGAAGTACATCGAATTACGAACGATCTGAACAACTATCACGGAGTCAGTGTTACATCGGACTACAAAAGATTGGTGACATTACAGTCAACAACCACCTGCAACCTCTGGGTGGGTAACAATTCTGATTGGAATCAACCGACGCAAGTTACAACCGGTTCCCGACTTGATGGTCGTAATGGAGTTGCATATACGAGAGCCGGACAGGTGGTCTATTCGTCGAGTGTGGGTGGCAATATGGATCTGTGGATTATGAATGCGGACGGTAGCAACCAGCGTCAGCTGACAACCAATTCGCGCAACAATACCCAGCCCGTAGTCACCCGCGACGGGCGTTACCTTATTTTTAGTTCTGATCGTTCGGGAACCGCTAACATCTGGCGCGTCGACATTGACGGCACGAATGCGCGACAGCTTACGAGTGGTAGTGGCGAAGCATATCCACATTGTACACCCGATGGAAAATGGGTGGTCTATACGTTATTGGGCGCAGGGAAACCTACGGTCTGGCGTGTGTCGATCGATGGCGGAGCACCGGAAAAGATTATCGACGGATACGCGACTCATCCGACTGTCTCGCCTGACGGTGAATCAATAGCTTGTTCCTATCGAGAACAGCCGAACGCGCAGATGAAGATAGGTCTATTTAGCATAAATGGGGGCCAGCCGATTCGTACTTTCGACCTGGGAGCCATGTCCGTGTTTGATTCCGTCAGCTCTTCGCTGCGGTGGACTGCCGATGGCCGGGCATTAACGTATGTACTGACCTCAGGTGACATTTCTAATTTGTGGAGCCAACCTATTTCAGCCGAACCTGCGAAACAACTGACGCGGTTTAAATCCAGTCGAATTTTCTCGTTCGACTGGTCATCTGACGGCCAGCAATTGATCCTTAGCCGCGGTACAGTAACAAGCGATGTGGTATTGATCAGCAACTTTCGCTAATCGGTCTCACAATTCCGACACGAAGCGAATCACGTATACACTGGGTTACAAACTATGAATATCTACGGTAAGGCGTTGAGTGCTGCTCTAATATCCTCGTTCGTTGGTCTTTCCTGGTAGGTCAATTCAACTTTCATCCATGTAATGCGGCCCGTCGTGTCAATCACATAAACCGTTGGACGAGGAATGCCTTCAAACTGCTGGCCGTTATAGTCGGGATCTCGAATCCCAAATGCATCGATTACTCGATGTCCCGGATCCGATAAAATCTGGTAGTCAATCTTACCTTTACCATCAGCCGCGATCTTTGTGGCAAATTCGCTACTTTGTGCCGGAGTGTCAACACTAATTGCCAGCAGATTAAGAGGCTCGTTTGGTTTCTTCAGGGAGCGTAGCTCAGCCAACTGCTGAGCACAGTACGGTCACCAATTGCCCCGGTAGAAGGCGAGCACGGTCGGAGCGCTTCGGGTCAGCGCCGACAGAGTTACCTTTTGACCGTTTTGATCTTCAAGTGTGAAATTCGGAACCATCTCACCGACCTTCAGGGGTTCGTTTCGAGGCTGCAGTTCAGCGTCGAGCCCGGAATTGACTCTTGGGTTTGAGCAGGACAATGCAATGAGAAAAAGTAACAAAACGACAGCCAACTTTGTGTTCATATTAATGACCGGAGACCATGCAACATGATAGTAGAACGGTTCAGTAGGGGTTTTAACGCACAGAGGGTATTACGAAAAAGGGCGGGGCGCAAAGACATTATTCGGAACCGGGGGTCATGTATTTCATAGGTTCCTTCTTTCTGGGAAAAAGGGTTGTTGGAGAGAGAGTGTGTGACATCTGGAGTAAGCATTAACACCCGAGCGCTAGAGCAAACATCCAACTGATTCTACGTCCGTTTTGCAAATTGATTCTTAAAACGGCCGAGCCAAACTGCGAAAGTGTCTTCGGTAAGGTCCCCGATCTTTATCATTCAAGCTGAAATGTGACAAACGTGGGTGCGTGTGAGTATCTGGCTCGGCAAAAACTCTTCTATATCTTACGGTTATTGCGCTCCTGCCGAGCGTACCCTCGCGCTTTCACCGGGAAGCCTTACATTTGGCGCTTTTGCCGCAGAGTCTCTGGTGCGAGCTGCGGCTTGCTCGATGATGGCGTTAACTTCGCCGCCGATAAGAATCGTCACGCCTGTCAAGTAAAGCCACAGCATCAGAATGATGACCGCCCCCAGTGAACCATAGACGACGCTGTAGTTGTTATAAAAGTCGAGATATGAGCCAAACAGAAAGGAGACGAGCAACCAGAGTACGAGGCCAGTCATTGCGCCAGGGGAGAGCCAGCGTAGTTGTTTTATATTCTGGTCCGGCGCAAAGTAGTAGATCAGCGCAAAGGCCATAAACACTATTACGAAAACGAACACCCATCGCAAGACCTCCCACACTGTTGTAAACGCTGCGCCGAAACCGTAGTGGTTCGCGATCGCTTCTGCAATCCGGCTGCCGTAAAACATCAGCGCCAGCGCGGTGATAACCAGCACCACGAGCACAATGGTCAGAAAAATAGCGAGCAGAGTTCTTCTCCACCACGCGCGGGTCTCCTTCACGTCGTAGGCGACGTTTAACCCCTCGATGATCGCGCCCATACCGGAGGAAGCGAACCACAGTGAAGTCAGCAGACCGAACCACAGCGTACCGCCGCTGCGTTTTTGACTGATCTCATCAACTGTCGTGTTGATCAGGTCAAAAGCGGAGACGGGCACAATTGCGCTCAGATAAGTGAGCAGATTGCGGCGCAACTCCGTTCCAGGGTCGGCGAAATAACCCAGGACAGCCGTCAGGAAGAGCAGTAGCGGAAAGAGCGCGAGCAGGAAGTAGAAGGAAAGAATCGCGGCACGGTTAAGCACGTCGTCCGTGTTGACTTTCGTCCAGAGGTGCTTAGCGAACGTCTTCCATCGCCACCCGCTGATTCTCCAACCTCGTGTCGCCCACATCATGCTTATTGCCGATTAGCGTTTGACGAATGCCTTACGTAATGTTCAGTTCAAAGTATTCAGCACCGCGAATAAACTCTAGTTCTCTAACGTCTCGCCGTCTAACTTAAGCGACGAGTCGAGTCCGGCCATGGTTATCTCCTCGGCGGAAATGACTGCGCGAGGAGCCACAAGGCTCACAGGAACATTTTTAGCTGTCTGTTAGTTAGACGTTAGGCCAAGCAAGCTGAGCAGTCTGTGCGTTGCGCCGCATATGGTCTTCAGTAAGCGATTATCAATCAAACATATATGTGTGTTGTCGCACTGACGGCTAGCAGTGCCGCTTGTAATATCAAATTGGTAGACGAGATCTTTCAGCCGTGAGGCATGAATGTGACGCTGAGCAGATCCTGGTAGCTCCGGTCGACCAGCTGCCGCTCGTTATATTGGGCCTGGTGTTGCTGACTCTCGACGGCTGGTCATATGTGATGTGGGGGATATTCTTTCGAGTTACTTTTAATTTGCATGCGACGTGGTTGGTTAATTCAGCGACGCACATGTGGGGCACGCGCCGGTTCACAATGCCTGATGATTCAAGGAACAACTGGTGGGTCGCGCTGCTGACCTTTGGTGAAGGCTGGCACAACAATCATCATGCTCACCCGACTGCCGCGCGCCATGGACTTGCCTGGTACGAAATCGACATCAACTGGCGGGGAATTCGCGTCATGCAGTTTTTGGGGCTCGCGCGAGCGATCAAATTGGTAAGTCTGGCTCAGCGTTTTTGGCATGATGGACGACGATGCGCACAAACGTTGAACGGGTAAACAGTTAAATGAATAATGAAAGCGATACCAACTCGATCATCCTGGTAGTGGAGGATATCACCGAGACCCGCGACGGCATTGAGAAGCTGTTGAAGGCCGACGGGTATCGCGTGACACTGGCCCGAGATGAAAAAGACGCGATCGAAAGCGCCCAACGAGAGCCTCCCAACCTAATTTTGGTGAGCGTGGCTGGATTACCTCACGAAGTTGTTATTGCCGCGCGTCATATCCGCGAGCTTGCCGCACTAGGAGAGAATGTGCCGGTCGTAGTCTTCTGCATTGCAGAGATCGATGAGGGTGATGAAGTCGCGATCGGAAAAAACGTGTATATCACCCGCCCCGACAACTTCAATCAGTTGAGAACACTGCTCGCTCGTTTGCTAAACGAGATTCCGATTGCCGCCTGAGCCTCCGTGCCTTCTCCTATGTGTGCTGACGCACAGACCGCCAATCTCTTGAACCGTAAACTCGTCTTAGTCGTTTACACGAAATCACTCTCGACACTCGAGACCAGCCAACTACTAACTTCTTGTGCCGTTTGTGCTTGCCAAGGGATGGTACACGGCTCGGATTTAACAAAAGGAGATGAAGTAATGTTGTGGACAATACTGGTGATCCTGTTGGTCTTATGGTTACTGGGGTTTAGTTTTGGGATCGGCGGCGGAACTAGCCTGATTCATATCTTGCTGGTCGTGGCCGCGATCGTTTTGGTCTATAACCTGGTCGCGCGCCGAGGCACAGTGTAAACCTCGACGCTCGCAGAAAAGACACTTTAGAAAGTAGCGAGGCGGTTCAAGTTAGGTCAACCGGACCGCGATGCTCTCTTAGCAACGTAAGTCGATGAGTAGTACAAAAACTGGAGGCAGTAATGGACACGTCAACATTAGGCCCAACAGAACTGGCCTTGATTATTGGTCTCGCCGTGATTGTGGTTGTAGGCATAGCCGCGTGGCTTTTTTTCCGAAAGCGCCGGACTGGAAGGCTGCGCACTCAGTTCGGTGGCGCTGAATATGACCGCGCTTTGAAGGAAGATGGCAGCCGGCGGCATGCGGAAGCCGGGCTCAAAGAGCGCACACAACGGGTGGAGAGTCTGAACATCCGACCGCTCGCCCCAGGTGATCGTGCGCGTTTCGTAGAGTCGTGGAGCAGGGTCCAGGCGCGGTTCGTTGACGGCCCCGGAGGTGCGGTCACGGAGGCCGATCAACTGTTACGTGATGTGATGTCCACACGCGGCTATCCGGTAAGTGACTTTGAACAGCGGGCGGCAGATATTTCCGTGGACCATCCATTGGTTATGGAAAATTACCGGACTGCCCATGCAATCGCGGTTCGTCAGACGCAGGGGCAGGCCAACACCGAAGATTTGCGCCAGGCAATGATCCAGTACCGGACGCTTTTTGAGGACCTAGTGGGCGAGCCAGCGGTGGCTCGTGGGAAGACTGCGGCCTGAACTCGCACGCTGATACTTTCTCGTTGGTAAAGCGGCGCGAGTCGCTGCTTCGTAGCTAGCGCGCGAGAACATTAAGCGCTTCTCATGAAACATACTTTGAGATTAACAGGTGCTGTGAAATGAGCGAGGGACCGCGCCAACCATCACATTTCATTGGAATCAATTCCGTGATTTCAGCTCATCCGACTCGTCAATCCTTCATGCGGGCCGAGAGCGTTGCATTGTTATGCTACTGCAGTTGTTCGGGCATGAGGCTAAAGCCGCTTACTCCGGTCAGAGCGCTTTGGAAACGGCAACTGAGTATAAACCCGACGTCGTGTTGCTGGATATTGGCATGCCGGATATGAACGGTTATGAGGTAGCGCGACAGCTGCGTCGGCAACCACAAACAAGAGACGTGAGGTTGATTGCCATGACCGGCTACGGTCAGGACTCCGACCGCCAACGCTCTCAAGAAGCGGGCTGCGACCATCACTTAGTCAAGCCAGTTGATCCGCAGAAACTTCAAGACCTGCTGGCGAGACGAGTGTGAAGCAAAGGCGTGAAATCAGTCGACAATCAGATTGTCGTTCTCGGCTAGAAGCTAACGACGATTATCCCAGCAACCGATCAAACTCATCTTTGACCACGCGGTAATATTGCGGCACTCGCTCCGTTTTGCATAGCTTTGGAAGAAACTTTTCCACTACTACGGTTTCAAGCGCGAAGAATTTCTGACGCACTATCACAAGCGGTCAAACGTGGAACTACTTTCAGCATGATCAAATCGAAGTTTGGCGAGCTGTTGAGAAGTAAAACAGAAACCGCGCAAGTCAACGAAGCACTTGTAAGGTGCTGTGCCACATCGCGCGCTAAGCAGATATAGTGCGCATGTAGTATATACTTCACTTGACATATAGCATTACGAAGCGTAAGGTTGGTTCGAACCGAGACCAGCTAACTCCATTCTCAGCTCTTCTGGACCCGCCAGATTCGTCTGAAACTTACAGCTCAACTACCAAAAAGTTAAGGGTGTTTACCCGCGCTATTAGTTTGTCATTATTGCGCGTTTGTTAACGCAGCGATAATGGCGTACCAATTCGCAGCCTCGCAGCCCAACTCCTGGTAGAAACCAAAAGGAGATTGAAAGAAGTTATGACGACGAATATCCAACCACTGCACGACCGCGTAATCGTGAAACGCATTGATGAAGGCGAGCAGGTGCGCGGCGGCATCATCATTCCTGACTCGGCCAAGGAGAAATCGCAGGAAGGCGAGGTCATAGCCGCCGGGCTCGGTAAATATCGCGAAGACGGATCGCGCCAGCCTCTGGATGTCAATGCAGGCGACCGCGTGTTGTTCGGCAAGTATGGTGGCTCAGAGATCACGGTCAACGGCGAAGACCTGTTGATTATGCGCGAGGACGAGATTCTGGGAATCATCACCCGCGCTGGTGCAGCCGCCGGCGGCCAAAAGCGCAAATAGGTTCTGGAATAACGCAAACAGACGTTTGCAAAATTTATGTTCCACAACCCGCAAACTATGCGTGACACCTTTAAATAGGAGAAGAGATAAAGATTATGGCAAAACAAATAGTTCATGGCGAAGAATCACGAGCTGCAATTCTGCGCGGCGTGAATCAGCTCGCCGACGCAGTGAAAATTACGCTCGGACCAAAGGGGCGCAATGTCGTGCTCGATAAGAAATACGGCAGCCCAACCATCACGAAAGACGGCGTGACAGTGGCGAAAGAAATCGAGCTGAAAGATGCAACGGAGAATATGGGCGCGCAGATGGTGCGCGAGGTTGCGTCGAAGACCAGCGATGTTGCTGGCGACGGTACCACCACCGCAACCGTGCTCGCGCAGGCCATTTTCCGCGAGGGCGTGAAAACTGTGGCCGCGGGGGCGAACCCGATGGCTCTCAAGCGCGGCATCGATAAAGCCGTCGAGCGCGCCACTCGAGAGATCAAGAAAATGTCGAAGCCGGTCACTGGGGAGATGATCGCGCAGGTCGGCACGATTTCGGCAAATGGCGACCACAGTATCGGCGAGTTAATTGCCGAAGCGATGGACAAGGTTGGTAAAGATGGCGTCATCACCGTCGAAGAATCGAAAACAATGGAAACGGCTTTGGAAGTTGTCGAAGGGATGCAATTTGATCGCGGCTACCTTTCGCCCTACTTCGTCACTGACGCGGAAACGATGAAAGCGGTGCTCGAGAACCCGGTCATTCTACTGAGCGAAAAGAAGATTTCGGCGATGAGAGACATGCTGCCCATTCTTGAGCAGGTCGCTAAGTTGGGCAAACCAATCTTGATTATCGCCGAGGATGTAGAAGGCGAAGCCCTCGCAACTCTCGTGGTCAACAGACTGCGTGGCACGATCAACGTCGCAGCGGTCAAGGCGCCGGGCTTCGGTGATCGTCGTAAGGCGATGCTCGAGGACATTGCAATCCTTACGGGTGGCAAGGTGATCAGCGAAGACCTCGGGATCAAACTCGAGAACGTCAAGCTTGAAGACCTGGGTACCGCAAGACGTGTGACGATCGACAAAGAGAACACGACTATCATCGATGGCGGTGGCGAAACGAGCGATTTGCAGGCTCGGGTGAAAACACTGAAAACTCAAATTGAAGACTCTACCTCAGACTATGACCGCGAAAAACTGCAAGAGCGGCTGGCGAAACTCGTTGGCGGCGTCGCGGTAATTCGCGTTGGCGCAGCGACGGAAACCGAGCTCAAAGAGAAGAAGGCGCGGGTCGAAGATGCGATGCACGCGACGCGCGCGGCAGTAGAAGAAGGTATTGTGCCGGGCGGGGGTGTCGTATACATTCGCGCCGCGAAAGTGCTCGACAAATTCAAACTCTTCGATGGTAGTAACGAGGATGAACCTACCGGCGACGCAGACGAACAAATTGGCGTCAACATCGTCAAGCGTGCACTGGAAGAGCCGCTGCGTCAGATTGTTTCAAACGCAGGCAAAGAAGGCGCCGTCATTGTCGAGAAAGTTCGTGCAGAGAAGAACCCAAACATCGGCTATAACGCAGTAACCGAAAAGTTTGAAGATCTTGTGGCCGCGGGTGTGATTGATCCCGCCAAGGTGACACGTTACGCGCTGCAAAATGCCGCGTCAATCGCAGGGCTGATGCTCACGACTGAAGCGCTCATTTCTGAGCTACACGAAGATGACAAGCCGAGAGCATTGCCCGGCGGCATGGACATGTAATTCCGGTTGCAAATTGGGAAGCCAACATGTTCACCGTGGGGGCTTCTGTTAACTCGCAAAGGAGAGAAGTCTTCTGAAGTGAGAACCCTACACAGGGAAAAGTAAGAAACTTATGTCTATGAAACTTTATGTCGGTAATCTCTCGTTTGACACGTCGAAAAATGAACTACAAACATTATTCGCGCAAACGGGCACAGTCGAAAACGTATCATTGATCGAAGATCGTGAAACAGGTCGCTCGCGTGGCTTTGGCTTCGTCGAGATGTCCACGAAGGAAGAAGGCGCAGCAGCGATTGAGAAACTCAACGGCCAGGAACTAGGCGGACGGTTCTTGAAAGTCAATGAAGCCAAGCAGCGTGAAAATCGCGTCGGCTTTTAGTTAATAGCCCATCGCGAGGGCGTGGATGGATCTCGGGTTCAAAAGACCCGAGATCTTTTTCTTTACGAATGTCGGGTTCGTGTCGTTTGGAAAGCTCAGGTGGAAATGTTCGACACTCCTCTAATTAAGTAGGACGTTTAGACAGTACCGTTGTATGACTGCTGGTCAAGACTTGAAGTCGCTACAACGAATGGCTAGATGGACCACCTGCACACCGCATCGGCGTTGGGTATGTGTGTGTTAGCGCACAGACCTTCCCTCCTGCGAGTGCTATAAGTCGTCAGCTTCCTTTCGAAATTACGTTTCGACATCCGGGATCGGGGACAGCAACCTTCTTCTTGAGCCGCCTTGTAATTCTCCAGAGAGGCCGACGAAGTTGTTCTCTCAGCGTCCGAAACCGTTTCATCTATCAGGCTGTAGGATTCTCAGGTGACAATTTATGTATTTCCGAGGTGTAGAAACTGAAAGAGAAAAATGTCGATCTCAAAAAGCATTAGAACTAACAATTCGTGCGAGTGGTCGAGGTAGGGCGACCGGTGGCGGATCGAAGCGCCGCGTCTAACGCCGCGCTACGATTGAAATCAGAAGGTAGAGCAAATGGATCAGAACGCAGCTTTGAATGGCAGGATCGACCAAGAGTTCAAAGACCTGGATCGTGGATGGGTTGCGGCTTACCTGCAGGGTACTACGGACCTGTTCGACCGTGTCTGGGCTGATGGCTTCATCTTTACGTCTCCTTTTGGTCAATTTACTAACAAGGAACAGGAGATCGCAGACATCAAATCCGGAGCTCTGTCATTCGAGTCGCTCTCTACCGGCGACATCAAGGTGGAAGTCTATGGAAGTACCGCTGTGATGGCTGGCCGCCTGACGATGAAAGGACGATACAAAGATCGAGACATCAGCGGTCAATACAGCTATACCAATGTATTGGGAAGGCAACAGCCGGAGTGCTGGCGGATAGTGGCTTCCCACGCCGCTCACATTAGCGGCAACCAATTCATGTACTGACAACTACGTTTGGGGCTAACTGGTAGGGATCAGCTGACCATGAATACTCCATCCGCCCGCCTGCTACCGCCAGCCGTCACCAGTTCAACCTTCCGGAGAGCCTCCTTGCGAAAGCTCTCTTCGTGCACCTCGTTGCCTTCGAACCACTGACAAATAACGTCGCAATCGAAACCTGACTGTGGACAGTCATCTTGGGCCAGACCGAAGCTGAACAACCTCGCGAATTTCGAAGTCTTCCATGCAGCTTGTTTGATGCGAGCTAATTAATTCTCTAAATGCATTATTAACTTTTCGCGCTCAGTAGCCGAAAACGAGGAGCTATTCCTCAGTTTCATCCTTTTCATCCTGAGCGTTTCCTTTATTACCTTCTGGACTATCACTCATAAAAAGCGGAGTCGAGGATTCCTTTAAAGGGCTTTTAGACACCGGCTCGTCATCCTCAACCTCCTCTTTCAGTTCCAGGCCCAATTCATTACCGGCTTTCCAGTTCTTCATGTCCTTTCCAGCGTTTAGTCCGGCTTCCACTCCTTGTTTGAACTCGGCAGAATTCGTGTCTACGTGTTGTTCTATGTCTCCGCTCATCGCTGGCTCCTTTTAGGTTGCATAATCTTGGTGACTAGTGCAGAACCCTTAACACAAGCGAGCAAATGCATCCGTGCGCTAACACACACACACATATATACGATTGTTTTGGTTGATATGTGTGCTACTGCACATACAAGGCCTCCCCAATGGCCTTTAATGATGATCCGTCCCGGAAATCTACTGCGATCGCAAACAGAATCGGAAACGCCTTTCTGGTGACTCAGACATAGCGAACACGAACACAATGCGAGTAATCAAGCTCATCAAGAAGGCGGAACGTAAGGTTCCAGAGACTCGATCCAAGATCAAAGCTGCCACCAGGCAAAACAGATCGCCACGAGGGGTTCGGTCCTGGGTAGTCGAGTTTAAGAAAACCCGTCGAGGCGAATCTCTCATCGCCTTCGACAGTTTGTTCAAGGACGCACTCTTGCCGTCAGGACAGGCAGATTAAAAAAACCCCATTTCACGGTCCATTATCATGGCGTCGGGAGTCGGGGAGCCGTCCGTCTAGCAAATACAAGTCGAAGTGTTGTAAGTGAATAGATGCCTCGCCTGAAGAAGGACCGTTGATCCTTGGACCACCTGGGCCAGGCGGGCGCAGTGTATTTCCCTCAAACCGCCGTCGATTCACGCGTCCTCTAACGGTCCATACCGATTCCGCAGAGTCTTTCGGCGACGCCGACAGCGCTATGCCGGCGAACAGTATATGTGAGATAGCGCACAGACAGTGCAGTTTAAAAGGTTCATTCTGTGAGACATAGATGTCGTTTAGGGAACAGGACGGATCAAAATCGCGCGACAGTTTCATAACGACTGAGGAAGATTGCGGCGCTATGAAAATAGTCATTCTAATCACCGTCGTTGAAAGCTTAGCTGTCATGTTGGCGATTGTGTATTTCTACTACAGACGTAGCGAGTCAGGAGAATGCGCTTTAGTTCTTCGTCGCGCGCACGTGTCTATAACAGAGCATTCTAAGCTTGTAATTACCGCCTGGCGACTACTCGCAACGATCGCTCCCTAATCAATCGGGTCACAGCGATGACATCTAACCCTAAAATCAAAAAGTAGACCAGGCAAAGCGCTGGGTTCAATTCACAGCCCGTTAAAGGCGGATATAAAAATATGACTGGAATAGTAGAAGTGAGCAGTAACGTTCCTAACGACAACACACCGGCACAGTGGCCGGGTATCGTGTCCAGATTTCAGCTGGTCATCCTGGCAGCCCACAGAAACAAGCAACTCTTACTAGGTGCACAGCCGCGGATCGCAGCCGATCGACTGAAGCGAAGGAATACGAGCATCGCGCTTGAGGAATTGAAGAGAGGTCTAATACTCTTCAAACCAGTCGCAGTTGAAGAGGCTTAAAGCATGGCATGAGATACGATGAGCGTCGGCCTAGGGAGGAAGTGATACATGTTGTTTCCGCAATTGGAAGAAAAGCTGCGAGCATCAAAGCAGGCGCTGAACACAGCAACCAGTGAAAACATCATCGAGCAGTGCAAACAGCATCTTGCACTTCTCGCCGAATACAGAATCCAACTCTACAAACTGCAGGACCTCCCAGGAGTACGTCAACAGTCATCACCTTCTCTGTCTGGGCAAGTCCCAGATCGGGAAGCCATTCGAGCAGCGATAGAGACAACGACGCATGAGCGAAATAGAACTCAGGTCCTTCTGCTCTCGTTCACTACAGTTAGTGGTTATGAGGCTGTGGAGATATTCAACCAGCGGAGTTACGAAGGACATGACCACTGGGAACTTCGCGCCAGCGGAGTTAGGTTCCACGGCGGAGACACCAGCGATCTGATGACGATCCAGGAAGCCGTCGACCTTGCCAGCCTGCTTCGACGGAAAGACTATGTCGCACAAAACGACGCCTGACTTCCGGATAGACTTCGTCCAGCATCAGCTAGCACCTCGACGGTTAAAATAACATTTGTCCAGAGTTGCATCTCTCAACTCCTGATAAGTGGCGCCCCCGAGTTTTCTTAGACTGTTACGGCCCATGTTGATCTCTTCCTCCACTTCCTCGCTAGCCTGCCAGAAAGAGGTACTGTGAAATCGTGGTTCAAAATAAGTTGACACGAGGTCAACTTGGTCTATAATTCGACTTCTCATTTCTACGAAGATTTTTATTGAAATTCCTACGAACTCTATCTTTTCTCGTATGCGATCCTCAGGCGCCAAATCGTTGTTAACTGTTGGTCAACTTAACTGTGAAGTTAGAGTCAGCTCACGGCCACTCTAATTTAATCTCTCTGATAATTGAATAGCGGGATAAGCACACACCTGCAACTCTTCGCTCGCCCTCCGAATGTGTGTCCCCCTAAAACACTCAACCAAGACTGGGAAGGAGAATCTTATGCAACCCAAAAGAGAGCTCGGAGATTTCGTCCAGAGCATAGGGCGTACATCTCGTGATGATGACTTTGCTCGCTGGTTGGCAACTGAATATAAACCCATCGCTGGCGGATGGATGTATTGAATGCGAGTGAATCGCCTCTCAGTTGAGGGGCCCGAGTTTGTTAAGTTAGTTCGTGAAGTGGAGAAAAAGGTCCAAAAGCTTGAGGCCAATAAGTGGAATTTTCGTACCGTTCCGGAAACTTTCGCAGCGCCAGACCAGGCGGCGGACGTAGTGGCGAAAGAGTTAGTGCACATTTTCGATGGCCAGACCGTTACACGGATTGGGCGGCTGATCATGGGTGGAGTCGGCAAGCATTTCAACCTGATGGGACCCATTCGTTCCGACGCCCGACTCAATGTGACTAGTTCCCACATAATTGACGAAGTCAATCACCAGTTAGGCAGTGAAGGATTGCTCGATCTGCCGCAGTATCGTTCGCTTAACAGGCAGCCGCAAAAAGTCGAATTCTTTAATTATGGGATTTTCTACACCCTTAGAGACCTCGTTTTTTGGCTCTTGCTGCACGACACTGGGTGTTTCCCCAGCACTCTTGAGCACATGACCAGAAAATTCGCCGAAGGCTATGTTGTACAGAACGACATGTATACTCCGGCTAGACCATCAAATGACATCAAAGCCCCGGCACTCATGGCGGGCAGTTGTCTAATGATGCAGTTTCCTTCCAAAGTTATGGAATGGATGGACAAGCCATTGTTTGGAGGCTTAGCTCGGGAAACCATCCATGTGGAAACCCTTCTGACTATTAAGCCAGCACGGATTTCCCATCCCCACCTGCCGCTGACGGCTGAATCCAAAGTCGAAATCGGACATCAGGCTTATTACCTCCGACGTTTTGCCGGTGTCAGTCCCAAGGACGCACTACGCGGTCCCGACGTTACCGGTGAATCGGCAGCAGATTGAAGGGGAGGTCCGTACAAATGAATTCGACTATCAGCAGTTACGATTTTCATGTGCGGGGCGAAATCCCGACGCTCATGGCCGGGAGTCTCGTAGTCGCATGCAGCCGTAGGCACAAAGATCATGGCGTCTTCTCGCGGTGGCATGACTCGCAGGCCGATCTGGTACGGATTGACCTGAGTCCCGGTAAGCCGGGCCGAATGACAGCCACGGTATTGTCAGTCGATCCGCAGGGTGTCGGTCTTCGTCTTCCTGATGCGATGGGAGCACGAATGCTCGAGACTCCTAACGCAGAGACTCCCTTTTACGAAACGCAGCCTAACCACGGGATCAACGTTGAAGGTGGCCACGTTTGGGCTACCAACTTGTTGTTTGGCGCGCCACTTGAAGTTGAGATAAGGACATGGCAGCCCACTCGTGTATTACGTTTCTTGAATCGCAATGAACAATCTCCACAAACGAGCTCAACCTCGCACTTCGCCTGGAGCCTGGATCGGCGATATGCGTATTTTCATCAATCGCTCTTAGAGACTGAGGGCTTGAAGGAACCAGTGAAAGCGCGCGATCTTTCACTGGTTCGTTTAGACACGCGCACTGGAGCTGAAAAGCTCTGGGGCATTACACCCCCTCCTACAGATGCCAACTTGGAAACAGCGAATTTCCACTCAGCTTTTTATTTCGAATTGGGAGGCACACAGTGCGTCGGTCTACTCCGAACAGGAGCATTATTGGAATCGTTGGCCCCGCATAATCCGCTCCGGAATTATGCCGAGCATACGGTGCTCCCCATGCCTCGTTCGACCATCTGGATCATAAAGTTGGACGAGACTAAACAGACCTTACAGGCGGAGTTGTTGCCCGGGATGGAAGAGTTCAACGGAATGGCACTCTCACACCTGGATGTTGATGCCCGTGGCGGAGACGGCTTTGTGCTCTTTGCTAATTACAAGCAGGCCGATGTTGCTGAAGAGACGCACGGCAAGAACTTGTACGACGAAAAACCAGAGGACGTGTGCGATCATTATTCCGGAATGATCGTTGAACCGATCAATTACGGCTCAGTAATGCGCTACGATTGTCGAGGCAACAAACGTTCGCTCTCCGTTTTTTCCCGCGGCTACGATCCGGGGCAAACATCCGAAGGCCACACTTGGCTTCCAATTAACTTGTGCCTCGATTCCGCAAAACAAAGGGTCTTCGGAACGTTTAGCGGATTCCGACCCAGACTATTATCCCGGCACATCGCGCAAGCTTATCCGGGCAAAGTAGTGGACGAGCGGCGAATTCGCTACGTTCCTCCGTTGCTAATGCGGTTCGATGCAAACACTCTCGAACCGGATACCGATAAAAAACGCCGCCACTTAAGCTATGCGGAACCAATCGCTATGACAGTGGTTGGTGAAAATGGCAGGGATTATGTCTGTACCTTTTCCCCGGAAGTCGGGGTGCGGATTTATGAGGCAGATAATTTATCAGCAGTAGTTTGCCACGGAGTTTGTCACGAGCTCTGGAGCTGGGAGGATTCGCATTTTCGGCCCGACCCGGCCCATATGGAATTTGTTCCCGGATAAATATGGAACTTCGGCTCAGTGAAGAGATCTTGCAAAAAATTGAATCCGTGTCGAGACAGGTATCTCCGAGTGAGGCGGTAGGTCTCCTGGCGGGTGACGGTGATGGAACAGTAAAACGTTTGTTTCCCTTGAGCAATATCGCTCGTTTGGGCAGTTTTCTAGCTGATCCTTATGAGCAATTTCTAGCAGAGCGAGCTATCAGAGACACGGGTCTACAACTGCTAGCCATTTTTCATTCTCATCCCTGGGGTGGAGCCACTCTTTCTGCGGAGGACACCCGCTTCGCATCGAACTGGACCTGCGCGCACGCGGTATTCGCCTTCCGGCCGGACACCGACTGGTGGGAATTATGTGCTTACGAGATGAGTGGCAACACAATCGTTGAAGTAGAAGTAAAGATTGAACGATCTGATGCCTTTACTCAACCCAAAACGTGAAGAAGATGGTCGAGTCGGCCGGGTAGTAATACTTGGCGGGGTAACCGAGGTTCATCTTCAGGAAGAAGATCTTGGCCTTATCGCTTAGTCCCAAGATAAATTTGATCGCGCGGCGTGTCGCTCGACTGAGCTAACACGTTTTGTCGGTTCTTGCGGCGCAAACAATAGAACGAGAGTCGTTCCGAAGACTGCCTTCGCGAAGAGATGCGTCATAAGAATCGACAATCCTCCCTGGTATATACACTATTGAGCCTAAGCCGATAAACAAAGAGTAGCAGCAAATGTTTTGCTAGCAACACAGTCACATTCGCAGTACAATTTGCGCGATAACCGTGTGCTAAACATTCTGCGGATGGTCCATCCCAATCTCGCCCTGGGCTACGGCGCGGAATTCTCTTTTAGACTGGATCTGCACGCGGTTAGCTCAACAGAGTTGGTCAATTCTTAGTGGGTCAAACCATACCTCTTCACCCTCTGCGGGTTTTGGACATTCTTCACCGGCAGAGGCGTCTTGAAGGAGCCTCAGCATGGACCATAGAATTGGAAAAATCGTTAACCACCTGAACTCACACTTTCAACAAAGAGTATCTTTCCATGAAATTGCCCCGATGGTAAATCTATCGCCCTCGAGATTACGTCATATCTTTAGAATGGAAGTAGGTATGTCTCTGGCGCAATACGTCAAATTACTAAGACTAAATCGAGCACGGGAACTCCTGGAATCAACTTTTCTAAGCGTAAAGCAAATTCAGGTCATTACAGGTATGAACGACGAAAGCCATTTCTTTCGGGATTTCAAAAGAGTTTACAACTTAACCCCCACTCAATATAGGGAGGTGTATGTGGATACCTACCGACAAAAAGATAGTGCAAAAATTGACAAACAAGGCCAGTAGCCAAACTTGCCAGTAAATAGCCAAAACAGCCAGTAGATTCAGGTTGTAATTCATTAGCGGACAGACTTAACCTCGGCAAGCTCATTCGATCTCTTATAAGACCGATCGAGAAAGAAACCCTCGCAAGTTTCGCACAATCATCGTTGCAGAGGCTGCTGGCCTCTGCACTTCTCTAACTCATAAGGAGAGCAATATGGCTAACGACAAGGCTTCTGCTAGATCTTCTCCTAGCTTCTGTATCGTCTCACAACAGGCAATGCGAGTGCAGAGACAACCGCGCACCAGCGAAGAGGCTACTGCCGCCGCGAAGCTTTTCAGTGACGCGGGACTTCTTGATGCCCTGGAAGACATGATTAAAGTTGCGCGCTCAGGGAGAATTGAGAGCGCGGCTGCGCTGGCTGCACGAGCTGCTCCATGGTAATTGTTGCGGTCGGCAGTCACACTGTTTAGTGGCGAGAATTACCTGAAAACGAGATAAGCACGTTCTGCTGGGATGGTGTCATTGATCCCTTGAAAGCCTCGGGAAGCCTCCAGCGAACCAAACTTGATTTGACCGGCCCGGCTTGCATCCGCTCCTGCTAGTGACAACGACAGTGGGTGTGAGCAGGGTGGTCTTAATTCACTCGACGTCGTAGTGATCTGATAGGTTCACTTGTTCTCACACTTCTCGCTCACGGCAACTGTTTAAAACGCTAACAGCTACTCACCCATTCAGGCACACCACAATGAATGATGGGTCGACCTCGCCACATCCGCTTCATCTCGTGCCACGCTCCAACGATTGGCAGCGAGTTTGGTGTGTGGGCGCGAATAATTCGATAGCCGGAGAAAACGGGTCAGACTTACGCCTGAAAGTTCTTCCGGGACAACACGGTAATTTTGCCTCGCTCAAATCCATACTCACTCAATTAAAATCCTTAGGCAACAGCGAGCAGCGCGCCGAATTTGCCCGGATCGATCATTACTTGGAGGATGTTTCCCCGGATGCCTCAACAGGAGATAACGCGAACCACGGCAAGCTTCTTACAGATTCCGTCGCCTTCGCAATACTGCGCAGAATCAGTCGTGAAAGCGTTTACACAGCGCGCGTCATCGACCTCAGCGCTCGCATCATAAACACTACCCTTTCACACTTACCCTCGTGCAAGCGGGTCCACGTCGAGGATATTGATCATTTAGATCGACTGACGCTCAAAGTGCTCGCGCGAGCCATGCTGCTGCTAGAGCCGGCACACAAGTTTTCCTGGATCTGGCACTCTGCAAGCGACCCCACGGCAACCGGCGACGGTGGGGGCGAGAACATTTTTCTCGCTTCTCGCAGTCAACTCTTACGTCAACTCGTAGGTATCCTCTCCCCTCGATTGGAGTATCACTCAACCACATCCGCTCTGATCTCTAGCGACGTACAAAATGATGAAGTGTCGACATATGACATAAGTGCCGCTCTCGTCCTGCAGAACTACGACGCCTGTTTCTTGTGGTGCTCTGCGCTAATTAGAAACGGCTGTAATGGGGAAGTGGATGAGGTTCTTCGTCTCATGGCCTTAGCGGCGACTAACGTAGGTCGGCTAGAAGAGGCTTTAGGCTTTCTGCACGCCGCCGAAGGAAAGTGTATTAGTCGACCACGGCTCGCGCACCTCTTATATTTACAGGGGTTAATAGAAGCTAAACGCCGTTATGATTTATCCAGCAGTAATGCTCACTACCAACGAGGGTTGGCCACCCTCGATGCCGAAAAAGTAGAGAGCGACGCTGTCCGGCTTGAACGTGCGTGGCTCTTCAATGGCCTTGCTCTGAATGAAGCTATTTTGTGGCGTCGGTCGCCGACTCGAACTGAACACTACGAAAGAGCTTTCAATCTGGTACGGAATGCTTTCGACTTAGTCCGCGATCGCGAAGACGCCGCCGCAACTTATCTTAAATTCAACTTGCTATCCAACTCCGCCTTCCTCTTAGAGATGAGCGGCAAGTATGACCTGGCTATCGACGTCCTTGATAAGGTTTTCGATTTTACGCCTGAGCAGCTGCGGAGCGAATACCATCGCCTGCGTAGCAATGTCGACTACCGCGTGGGAATTCTTCACTATCGTGCTGGACGCCTCAAGGACGCTTATCGCTATCTTCAAGTAGCAGCGGAACATGATGATGCGTTGCAGAGTTGGTATACCTCCGAACGCATTCTTCGAGCTATTGGCATCGTGGCACTGGACCTTGGGACTGTTTCAGAAGCCATCGCTGCATTCACTAAAGGGTTGGAAATGTGTCAGGGGGCTCGCTCTGCGGAAGGGGCGCGCGAGCATGCTCGAGGCTTGATTGCGGCACATTTGCTGAATGGTAAGCAACGCCAGGCACAAGAAGTGCGCGAAGGTCTCCTCAATGAAGAGGAAATGGAGGTGGCCACAATCGCCGGCATACAATCAGGAGAAAGCGTTCAGGCCGTGCGTCCAAATCCGCCTTCACCCAAGCTCCCAGCTTACATTCCGGAAATTGACTTAGAGGGCATACCAGAAATCGACCTTAACAGGTTTTTAGGCAAGGCCATGCCGCCGAATAACAACCAACTGGGCCCTTGGAGTAATTAAATGCCAAGGGTACTTATCCTCGGTGCGGGCCTGGTTGGCACGTTTGCTGCTCGTGCTCTTGCGGATGAAGGTATTGCAATTGTCGTAGGCGACCTGTGCACGGAACCAGAGTACTTTCGTCGGTTTGGCCCAAGAGAGTGCCCACTGGTTACCGCGGACATCCTTGATTTCACTTCTATAAGCTCTCTTCTCAAGAGTTGTGATGTTGATGTGATTGTGCTGACGGCAGGTCTCACGAGTGAAGATTGTGAGCACGATCCTCAGAAAGCATGGAGAGTTAATGTTGAAGGGCCGGTTGTGGTAGCCCGTGCAGCTATCGAAGCTGGTGTCAAGCGTCTTGTCTTCATCAGCACTCTTGCTGTTTACGGTAGACCAAACACACCGCTAATCACCGAAAGCATGCCTGTTCGGCCTCGCTCAGAGTATGGTCGGACGAAGGCTATGGCTGAGAAGGGTATAACAACCTTTAGAGAACAGGGTCTCGACGTTCGGATCCTCCGCTCCTGCGGAGTTTATGGACCACCGAGATCTAATGGCGGCAGTAAGTCAGCTAAGTTCATCGAAACCCTACTCCGTCATGCCCTGAGTACTCGGGAGTTAGAGGTTAGTGCCTCGCCAAATGCTGCCGATGAATACCTTTATGTGAAGGATTTGGCACATGCGATTTCGCTGGCTACGTTGCGTAATGTGCCGTCGACGGAGTTCATATTTAATGTTGGCGCCGGGCGAAGCACAACAATTAAAGAATTGTGCGGGCTGGTGCAGCGGGTATCGCCTGAGCTGCGAATCAAAATATCACCCGCGGGCGTTGAGGGGTCGCCACCCCTGGCACCGCTTGACACCTCGCTTATTCACGATGTTTACGGTTTCAAACCTCACTACAGCTTAGCTGAAGGTTTTTTTGATTACCTTCAAGAAACGGGGCTAAGGTTATGAGTGAGCAATCTACAGATACGTTGATACGCACCCTGAAGAGCCCGCAGGAAATTAACTCCACTACGCTGCTGGGGGTGTGCACGAGCATCAAGCCGGCCCCGGGCTATTCAAGCCGATCCGCGGTACGCTCGCTCCTATCGCAGGCTTTGGAGACGGTGGCTACGATTTATCCGGACACCTACCTCCTCGACCTTCGCGATCACCCACCGCCTTTTTTTGATGGACGAATGCCGGAGAAATACGACGACGCGTCTTTGCAATTCGTCCGCGAGTGTATCGAAAGGGCCGGCGCATTATTGCTGTCAGTACCTGCTTATTGGTCCAGCGTATCGGGTGTTTTCAAAAACTTCGTTGACGTCTCCTGCGGCCCTGTCTATGACATGGACGACTCGTTCACCACGATATTTAGCAATAAGTTTGTCGGCTTGGTTGTCGTGGGCGCTGATGAAGCCAGCGCACACGCTGGCGCCGATCAGGCACGCCAGATCATGTTGAGTACTGGCGCTAATGTGGTTGGTACTCCTGTCGTGGTCGCGAACCCGCGCACCCTTGGATCGGAGATGATAGGTAGCGTTTTACAAGAGGTCATTGCTACGGGAGCGGACCTGGCCAGACGTATCCTTCAAGCAAAACAAAATGGTTATAACAACGCGAACAAAGTTGATGACCAGGAACTTCGCATCCCAGGCGCATGAGGTGCAGGCAATGGCAACAAAGACCGATTTTATCCGCAGCCCCCAAGCTTATTTGCCGCTGGGCGCGCAACTAGGTCTGCTGGCTTTACCAAGGCGTTGCGAGTTCGTCATCAAGCATACAGGACCTGCGCCCCAACGCGTCTTAGATGTTGGGTGTGCTACAGGCTATATCGCCAAGATCTTAATGGATCGTGGTCACGAGCTCCTGGGGATCGAATTGAATGCGCGGATGGCTGCGGAGGCCAGAGCAAGAGGGGTTGAAGTGCTGGAGCATAACGTAGAAGAACCTTTTCCAATCGAGGACGAATGTATAGACGTGGTCCACTCTTGCGAGATCATTGAACATCTCTTTGATACAGAAGGTTATTTGAACGAGTTGCATCGTGTGCTCGTTCCGAATGGTGTGCTTATTCTCAGCACTCCAAACTTGAACAGCTTGGCCAATCGTTTCCGGGTTCCTTTGGGGTTGCCACTTCCTATGTGGGGCGCCTTTCCAAATGATAGACATGGCGGGCATGTGCGAGTTTTCAATAAAGCGAAAATCGTTCAGTTGCTGGAGCGCACAGGCTTTAACGCTGAGATAATTACCGGCATTAATCAAACTCGGTTCGCCTGGGTGCTCAACTACCTGCCGACTTGGAGTGAACTTATCTTGATAAAGGCAGTGCGGGTATAGGGAGTTTGCTGTCAGGTCAACCTTCGACTTTAATCGAATCGTGTCGCACGTTCTTGTAGTAGGTGGTACTGGTATGCTTCGGGATGTTTCACTCCATCTAGCATCCCAGGGAAAGACAGTGTCGGTAATTGCGAGGGGCATTTTACGCCTAAATAGTTTAGTTGAAGCGTCCCGTACCCTGGATGGTCATATCAACTCGATTCAGGTTGATTACAAGGACAGTGTGATTTTAGAGGCAAAGTTGAAACAGGCTGTTAAGGTCTTTGGACCGATCTCATTAGCAGTTTGCTGGATTCACCGTAACGCTCCGGAGGCTCCTTACGTTGTCGCGGAATCTATAATTAAGGAAACAATGAGTTTCAGATACTTCGACATTTTAGGCAGCACCGCCGCCAGTCGTCGATATAAAGTGTTCCGACGGGAGGCCACGCTTCGGCAGTTCGAGTCCCTAATGTATAGGAAGATCATTCTTGGCGTTATTATCGAGAATGATGTCCCTCGCTGGTTGACTCATCGCGAAATAAGTCGTGGCGTAATAAAGGCGATAAAGCGTGATGAGTATTGTTATTTAGTCGGGGAAGTGCCTCCTTAGTTTAATGAACACATTGCGTATTGACTCAAATGTCAGACTTAACCTACGAGGATATTATTGATGGTCTCCTTGACCTTTTTCGCCGGGCCGATGGTCTGCCCGCCGCCGTTTCACCTACGCCTTGGGAATCTTTCCTGCGTCTCTCCGATCTAATACACAACAGATACGAAATTCCTTCCACGAGTTTTACACCTATTATGCGGCGATTGTTATTCGCGCTGGGTTATGCCTCGCAGGCGCGGAACATCGTCGGAGTAGGCACCTATGTGGGTTACACCTTTTCCTGGCTTTTGCGTGATCGGTCGGATCCAGAGGGAGCACCGTACTGCGAAATGGCCGTAGGCATCGACGTCGATGCAGGCGTGAATGCACTTGCCCGTCGAAATTGTGATCTTCTTGGTCATGGTCAGCGCTTGACTTTTATAGACAGTGACGGGGAAATCGCCATCGCCAATTCCGATTGGATGATAGATTTGCTCTATCTCGATCTTGACGACCCCGCCACCGGCAAGTCCGGATATGAAAGGGTTCTCAAAGCTGCATTGGACCACCTGCGTTCAGGTGCAATAGTCCTGGCTCATGATCCATGTGTACCTGCCTTTCGAAAGGATTTTGATTCTTACAATGATCTTGTAAGCCGGTGTGAAATGTTCAGCCGTTCATGGGTCTTACCGGTGGATGCCTGCGGGTTGGCCGTCGCGATAGTGCGCTAATATGACCTCTATTGATTTGAAAGCCGATATAGTTGCTGACCTGGGGCTCGGACACATCAAGCTTACTGAAGTAGTGCCTCAAGCAGTACCAATCTGTGGGTCAGAGTATGGACCAGCCGAGGGAATTCTGCCGCTACGCGAGGCTATTGCAGTTTGGGAAGGTGTCTCAGTTGACGAAATCATTATCACGACAGGAGCGTCTCTGGGTCTCGTCGCGGTGCTGGCTACGCTAGAGCGCCCGGGGTCCATTTTATGTCCTCGGCCGCACTACCCGGCCTACCCAAACGTGGCGCGCATGTTGGGGTTCGAAGTCATCTACTATGACTTGGAAGAGACACAGCAGTGGCAGCCTAATCCCGAACAAATTGCCCGTTTGGTCAGAGAGGATACGCGCGCTTTATTGTGGAACTTTCCAAACAACCCGACGGGTAGTTTGCCTTCGGCGAGCTTGCTTGAGGAGATAACTTCACTCGTCAGTCAGACCGATTTACTGATCATCAGCGACGAGGTTTATGCTGATCTGGTTTACGACGGAGTCTCTTTTCCCGATACGAAGACAGTCTTCAAAAACTCCACGGTCATACGTCTACGTAGTTTCTCAAAGCTGTTTGGTATGCCCGGTGAACGACTTGGATACGTAGTTGCTGACGCGGATTGGGCACAGATAATTTGTCGGGCTCACTGGTCCATTGCCATGTCTTCGCCAGCCACTGCGCAAGCTATTGCTTTGAGGCTGCTAAGCATAGAGCCGGAGAAGCGAGTTGAAAAGTTATGCGCTGCACTCGCGGATAATCGTAACTGCGTTATGCAAATCCTGGCAGGTTGCCGCAAAGCTAAATGTCAGGTGCCGCCGGCAGGAATTTTCTGCTGGATTGAGGTGCCGTACTGCTCACTTGACTCGCGTACTCTGGCCCGGGCTTGCGCTTCAGATGCCGGTGTCATTGTGATGCCGGGTGCAGTCTTTGGCATGGATAACCGAACATTTCTGCGCGCATCTTTTGCCGTTTCTAAAGAGGAAGCGATACGTGGGTTCGGCGCCTTGAGCACTCTTTTAGACCATCTATGAACCTTTGAGCATCACCTAGTGCTTCGTAGCAGCGTAATTGAAATGAAACAGATTGCCGTCTGCGTCTGCGAAGTTCTCTCCGTAGGCGTGAGCGCCTGCCGATTTCAGTTTTGAGATGATGTATTCCTTCGCACTATCGTTGAGGCGGAATTCGATGTGTGAAAGTCCATGATCGGCGTTGCCGAGTCGCCGAGTCCCCTCTGGGTGATGACTAGGAGCGAAAATGCCTAAAGTTTGATCGCCGACCCTAAAGAAAGCTGCATCGGAATAACGCGAGATCAACTCCAGGCCGAGCACATCATGGTAGAATTTGCACTGCTCTTCAAAATGGCTGGCGATTATTATTACTGCATCCAACCCTAAGATCTCTTGTTTCTCTTGATCGCTCACCATGTCAACACCTCTCCAAATTCTTCTCCTAAGCGGCAGCATTCGGCAGCCCTCTTTCACGCGCGTCCTTTCGATGAAGGTCGTGAAATCTTTAGCTGAACGCGAAATAACCGTTCATCACTGGAACCTCCGCGAAGCGCCTCTTCCGATTGCCGACCCGGAATTTCACAACGATCCGGCACAGCATGCTGATGCTACGGTTCGGAAATTAGTAAGCGTCGCCCAAGCCTGTGATGCATTCGTCTTGTCGTCTCCAATCTATCACAACTCATATTCCGGAGTTCTGAAAAACGCTTTAGATCATCTTGCAATCGCCCAGTTTTACTATAAACCTGTCGGCCTGCTTAGCCATGGAGGTAACCGTAGTCCGCAAGCTGTTGATCATCTAAGAATCGTAGTACGAGGACTGCTCGGTTTTGCTATTACAACTCACGTGTGCACTGCGACCAGCGACTATCGGAAGACAGACGACGAAGATTACGAAGTTGAGGCAGAAGAAATCCTTTCGCGAATTGAGCGTTTTACGACAGAATTGGCAATGCTTACTCAAACCTTTCGTATCATCCGGCAGAATCTGCTTTCGGGTTGATCCCAGACCAAGACCCGACAGACGGTTGGGAGATAGTTGAGGAGCCCTAACTTTAAAGGAGAAGAGTATGGCCTTTGTATCAGTTGAAGCGTATGAAGCTGATTGGCTTCCGTCGAATAATAAAAATCGAATCAGGATTTGGATTGCCGGTTCGACTACACCTACGGTCTTGCAGCTAAACACTGAACCAGAATTCAACGGACTGTTAGCAATGCTCGGTAAGCCTGGAGTTATGTGGGAAACTGATAAGAAGTATCTTCATTTAGGACGAAGACCGGCGGGTACTTAGGCATTTGTCCGCTTACTCAGTCGCCTTATAAGCCGAGTTGAGCGCTGAATGATTCCAGGGCGTTAAGACGCATTATGTCGCAGTTAGTATTACAGGTTTGTTGTAATTGAATCTGTAAGTGGCACGTTCTTATTAAGCCGTCAAGATTCCGAAAATGTTGTCGAGTAGCGGAGTGTGGAAGAATGCCACAGTCGAGCTTGTATAAAACAAAAGTCTTGACATAGCTAACCACTCTAAATAAGATTCGCACCACTCAACACCCGCCCAGAAGTAGTACACGTCCAGAAGTAACCTTGCCCAGACAACTCAGGAACTGTGCTATAGCTATGTGTATTCCTTACGTCCCATACTCGCCCCCAAACTCTCAATCGCTCCACAAGAACGCACGCGAAACGGAGGAACTCTGATTGGTGGAAGCCTTTTGGCAAGACCTGCGCTACGGCGCGCGAAGCTTGATGCGAAGGAAGGGATTCGCGGGGGTTGCAATCATTACCTTGGCGCTAGGCATCGGTGCGAACACGGCAATCTTCACAATCGTGAATTCCGTGTTGTTGCGTCCGCTGCCGTATGCGGATTCGGAAAAGCTGATGATCGTGGGCCGGCATTTCGCGGATACAAGTATTGTCTCTGATCTGAGCCAGCCGAAGTTTGTTTTTCTACGTGATAATGTAAGGTCATTTGAAGCCCTCACTGCGACTCAGGAGAGGTTAACCGACTCTTTATCC
>Ga0209387_1000077_pt1 | contig 27251 bp, 23 predicted proteins | sample NCControl_FD_187515 | JGI IMG/M metagenome (GOLD analysis project Ga0209387, IMG submission 187515) | Agricultural soil microbial communities from Utah to study Nitrogen management - NC Control (SPAdes) (version 2) | ecosystem: Environmental > Terrestrial > Soil > Agricultural land | place: USA...
TTCCGGGGACGCGTATTCCGGCGTCATTAAACGCATTGCGGTCGCGGTCGGGTCGTGTGTGATATCGCCCGCGATCAGCGGGTTGAGCAACTTCGCGATGCCGAAGTCGAGCAGTTTAGGTATGCCGGCGGACGTTACGAGCACGTTTGAAGGTTTGATGTCGCGATGCACGACTTGTTTCTGGTGCGCATAGTGGACGGCATCGCAGATTGCGCGAAACAGTTTAAGCCTTTCCGATATGTTCAGCTGCTTGCTATCACAGTAGGTGTAGAGTGGTTGCCCTTCGATGTACTCCATCACGAAGAAGGGCAGACCGTCGTCCGTGGTACCACCGTCGAGGAGCGCGCCGATGTGCGGGTGATCCAATGCGGCAAGGATCTGTCGTTCTTTACGGAAGCGACGGAGGATGAAGTCCGTATCCATTCCGCGTTTGACCAGTTTAATCGCGGCGCGTTTGTTGAACTCGTTGTCGGCGCGCACGGCTTCATAGACCGCGCCCATGCCGCCCCGTCCTATCTCTCGCTCGATGCGATAGGCGCCGAGGCGTCGTCCGAGCATCGGATCTTTCTCATCGATAAATGACTCGAGGACGCTTTGGTCAGTTTGCCCGTAAATGGATTGGTCGAGCAGATCGCCGGCACTGTCGTGTTGTGAGAGCAGCACCTCGACGTTTCGTTTGAGGTCGGTGTCCGTGGCGCAGATCTGTGACACGTACCGCGCTCGTTCTTCAGGGTGGAGATCGAGTGCGGCCTGGAAGATTTCTTCGACTTGTCGCCAGCGTTCGGGGGTCATCTTGGAAAACTGATCTGAACGCTATTTATTCCGCTTTTGCTGACACACAGATAACACGGATGTTTGAAAAAAGTTCTCACATTCGGCGTTGGTTAACGAATTGTTGAACTGGACTAGCTGCGTGCATCAACTACTTTTTTGCATTTCCCCATGGAGCCAGGCCTTGGCAAAACGCCAGTGGCGTTTAATTGTTGTGGGAGTGACGCCCAAAACGTCCGCTGTCTCTTCAATGGAGAGGCCTCCGAAGTAACGCAACTCAACCATTCGCGCTTTTTGCTCGTCGAAATCTGCCAGGGCTTTGAGCGCGTCGTCGAGCGCAATGAGTTCCGCGCTGCGTTCGACGGCGCGGTCTACATTTTCATCCAGGGAGAGTTTTTGAAAGTCCTGGCCGCGCTTTTCTGCGTTGTGCTTACGCGCGTGGTCGACGAGTAAGCGACGCATTATCTGGGCAGCAACTCCGAAAAAATGGGCCCGGTTTTGCCAATTCACTCGCGTTTGATCTACGAGACGTAAATAGGCCTCGTGCACCAGAGCTGTAGGTTGCAAGGTGTGATCGGGCCGCTCACGCCTGAGATAGTTCGCCGCAAGCTTTCGCAGTTCATCGTAGATTACGGGTAGCAAAAGATCAACCGCGCCCCGATCACCATTGGAGAGCTCGATCAACAACCTGGTTACGTTGTCAGTGGGCTGTGAACTCAATCGTCCAACTCCATCCGTTTCAATCGGTTTACCGCGACTCGGCGCAAGTATAAAGCAGGAAAGTTTGAATGCCCATGACCCTGATGGGCCCGCCATTGCGCGTTAAGGTATTGAAGGCGGTTTTACGCCAATATCACGAGGTGAAAACATGCAAGCAGCCGCACATTTAACCATCGCCAAGCCAACCGTTGCCCCAATCGATCACGCTTCCTCAGTCTCTCGTCGATTCAGCAGCTTGATGGCCCGCGTGTTTGGATGCCGGCATGCACAAATGAGCCGACCCTTCTCCCGCGACGGCCGCGCGTATCGTTCGTGTTTGAATTGCGGCGCACAGCGCCAGTTCAATACTGGTAGGTGGGAGATGACAGGAGGCTTCTACTACGGCCAGCCGCAACGGCACCAGGTGCCTGGCGTTTAATATCGTGCACCGCCAGTGGTCCGTCGCGAGCCTTCAAATCACCGAGACTGTTGGTCACGTTTGGCGTTCGGTTCAGTCGCGCTCGATCTAAATAGCTCTTTGCTTTACTTGCAATCTCACGGCGTGCCTCACCTGCTCGGTTTAACTCTAATCACATTCAACACATCAGACGTTTATTAGAAGTGTTTTTACTATTGACAGAAGTCCATAAGCGACATAGGGTACGCCGGTTCGGGGGCGTGGCTCATTCCTCGTACTTCATCGATTGCCCCAGATCTCATAAGCTTTCGGTCTGAAGTTCAGCAGATAACTAATCGCTAGCGCTTCGCAAGCTACCGCTAGCGTAAAAGCGTTTTCTTCCTAAGCTTTCGTTCGCGGCTAACATGAGTGCCCAAAGGCCTTCCAAGTCTCGGGGTATGGAGTCTAGATTGCTAGTACCCCAAGATTTAGCGATAGCCCTGGATCGGCTTTCGGTGCGAACGGCTGAGGATTTTGTTTCCTATTTGCACACGTTTCCCAGGACCCTCGCCGCGCTTTTGAATTGGACTCTTGAAGATGTTATTGACGCTCGTTCGTCGTTGATTTCCAGACTTCATGGAGTCGTCGACGAGAACATCTTGGATCCACCTCAAGTCCAGCGCCGGACCTATGGAGCCCGTTTCCCAGTTAAACGGTAACCGGTCCTTTCCCTTCTGATAATCAGCAGCTCATTCAACAGAGCCGCCACAGAGGCCGCTTCCCCGTATCGTGAAAAGCAACAACCTCGCAGATAAGTTTGAGCGAACAATCACCGCTAACTGTTGAAACTCGCGCCGGTACTCAACTATAGTGCCCGGCCATGAGTGAAGCAGCCATTACTAGTGCGCCCCCACGCGCGGGGGCCGCCGAGAGTGACTCTATCTTCGCCGGACATCCCAAAGGACTTGGACCACTCTTTTTCACCGAGTTGTGGGAGCGGTTTAGTTACTACGGCATGCGGGCCATCCTGATCCTTTATATGACGTCGACCGCCGCACAGGGCGGGCTGGGGTTCGACGTAAAACAGGCTTCAGCGATCTACGGCTGGTACACGATGTCTGTTTACGTGACCGCCCTTCCAGGAGGTTTGATTGCCGACTGGCTAACTGGCACGCGTCTGGCTGTACTAATCGGTGGAATCATTATCGCGGCTGGCCACTTCACGATGGTGTTTCACTCGATGACGACGTTCTACCTCGGAATGGCCCTAATCGCGATTGGCACAGGATTGCTCAAACCAAACATCAGCGCCATGGTCGGGGGGCTCTATAAAGGAGACGATCCACGTCGCGACAGCGGTTTTTCGATCTTCTACATGGGCATCAACGTCGGTGCGTTGTTGGCGCCGCTTGCTGTTGGGTATCTAGCCAAAGGTGAAAGCTTCAAACGCTTCCTCTCGTCGATGGGAATGGATCCCGCCAAGAGTTGGCACTGGGGATTTGGCGCTGCGGGTGTCGGCATGATCTTCGGTTTGCTGGTCTATATCTGGAACCGTGAAAAACTCGCGAGCGTCGGTAACAAAGTTAAGACGCGCTCGGAACCAAAGACCGACGGAACCGCCGCCGACGACGTCCATCCGTTGACCAAAGACGACTGGAAACGGATCGGCGCGATCTTCATCTTCTTCACCTTCACAATTCTTTTCTGGGGTGCATACGAGCAAAAAGGCGCGAGCCTGAATCTCTTTGCGGACAGACTGGTAGACACGACGTTATTCGGCTGGAAGTTCCCGGCGCCTTATCTGCAATCACTGACGCCGTTGTTTGTCATCATGCTTACGCCGATCTTTTCGATCCTGTGGGTGCGACTAAGAGAGCGACAGCCGTCCAGCCCGGTGAAGTTCACACTGGGTATGATGTTTATAGGCCTGGCGTATGTGCTAATGGTTCCAGCGGCGATGTTGACCGCGCAGGGAAGAATCAGTTTCTGGTGGCTAGTCGGTCTTTACTTCCTCGAAGTGTGCGGCGAGATGTGTTTGAGCCCAGTCGGACTGAGCACCGTTACCAAACTTTCGCCACCAAAACTCGTCGGCTTGATGATGGGCGTCTGGTTCCTCGCCGCGGCGTTCGGTAGCAAACTCGCGGGTTACCTGTCAGGCTTCTTCGTTTCGGATAACTCCTGGCAGTTGGTCAAACTATACGGCGGAATTGCCGCAGGGCTGCTGGTGGCGATGCTAATCCTGGCAATACTAACGCCGACGATAAAACGATTGATGGGGCGCGTTAGCTAGCGACGACTGATTCAATCGCTTGCTTCACGGCAGCGATTACGCGCTCGACGTCAGCTTCTGACGTTTGCCAGTTACACACACTCACGCGCATCGCACGGCGTCCGCGCCACGTCGTGCCACCAAAGAATGCTTCACCGGTATTCAGAATCGCCGCGATCACAGCGTCTGTGTGACGATCGTGGTCCACTTCGGTCGCATCCGGCCGAGGGTTGGGGAAACGCAGCAAACCCTGGTTTATCGTTGGTTCCCACAAAACTTCAGCGCCTGCCAACCCGCCGATTCCCATAACAATCGCGTGCGCATGGTCGCAGCAACGATCGACTAACTGCTCCACACCTTGACGACCAAGCTGTCGCAGGGCCGCATAAACCGCAAAGCTGCGAGACCGCCGCGACCACTCAGGATTCCAATCCATCTGATCCCGAGCAGTGCTCGCATGCGTCAAATACGACGCGCGCACTGACATCGAAGCGCGATGCGCCTCAGGATCGGTGATAAATGCAAAACCGCAGTCAAAAGGAACGTTGAGCCACTTGTGTCCATCGGTGGCCCATGAGTCGCATAGATCAAGTCCCTTAGCGAGATGCTGTCGACGTTCACTCGCCGTCACCCATAGTCCGATCGCTCCGTCAACGTGCACCCACGCGCCATACTCTTTCGCGATCGGCACGAGCGATTCGTAGTCATCGTAGGCGCCCAGGTTGATGTCGCCTGCCTGCAGCAGAACGATCGCCGGCGCATCGGGAGTCTTGGCGAGTTCTTCGGCGAGAGCGCGTGGAGCTAGCTTGCCCTGATGGTCCACAGGCAGACCGACGACATTCGCATGGCCCAGACCAAGCAAACGTACCGCGCGTTCAAATGAAGCATGATGAGCGTTGCTCGTCAAAAGACGAATCGGTGGCGCACCGGACAGACCGCGCGCTTCGACATCCCAGTCACGTTTCGCCAACAGTGAATGACGCGCGGCGGCGAGACAGGTCAGGTGGGCCATCTGACATCCCGTGAGGAGTGCGAAGCTCGCGTGTCGCGGCAATCCGAAGATATCTTTCAACCATTCTCCAACAGTTTCCTCGACGATGGCGCTTGCAGGACTGGTGGCGTAAAGCGCTCCATTCTGTTGCCACGCGGACGTAAGCCAGTCAGCCGCCAGTGCAGCAGGCAACACGCCACCAATCACCCAACCAAAGAATCGTCCGCCTGCTGAACCGATTAGACCACCGTCGACACTGCGCACGAGCTCCTGAACCACTTCGTCTGCCGGAAGACCTTCCATCGGAAGCGGCCGCGCAACTCTTGCTCGTAACGCATCGGCGTCCGCTGTGGCTGCGACTGAAGTTTGATCCAAATTCTCGAGATGCGAAATTGCGTACGTGTAAGCGCTGTCGAGAGCGCTACGAAAAGCGGAATCCAGTTTTTTCATGGCTGTTAATTTATTGATTTCAAGTACGACATGGCTATCCGAATGTTGCGTTCAAATCCTTGCTTAACTAGGTATACTAATGGGCATCTTGTTGACCAAAGCTATTGTCAGAGCGCCGAGCGCTAACTTCGCCACCGGTTTGACGAGCGTTGATTTGGGCAAACCTGACTACAACGTCGCAGTGCGCCAGCATGCAGCATATTGCGAAGCGCTTCAATCATGTGGACTGACCTTAATCGGTTTACCACCGGACGAGCGACATCCCGATTCTACGTTCGTCGAAGACACCGCGATCGCCACCAGCCGAGGCGCGGTGATTACGCGTCCGGGCGCGCCGAGCCGGCTTGGCGAGACGGACGGCATCGAACGCAAGCTACGTGAATATTTTCAGGATTTAAGACGAATTATCGAGCCTGGAACCGTCGATGGCGGAGACGTTTGCGAGGCAGGAGACCACTTTTTTATCGGCATTTCCCAGCGCACGAACGAAGCGGGCGCCGCTCAACTTGCTGGCATACTCCAGTCCTTTGGTTATGGTTCGAGTTTGATAGACATTCGTGGTCTGAGTAATATCCTTCACCTAAAGAGCGGCATTGCGTGGCTTGGCGACAATCGGCTGGTGGTTATCGATGAGCTGAGCCGGCTAAAAGAGTTTTCCACGTATGAGCTGGTTCACGTAAACTTTGTTGAAGAATACGCGGCAAATTGTCTGTTTCTAAATAGTCGGATCCTTGTACCTGCTGGTTTTCCAGGTCTGAAGTGCCAATTGGAAGACCTGGGTTACCCAACGATAGTCCTTGAAATGTCGGAGTTTCAGAAGATGGACGGCGGACTAAGCTGTTTGTCACTGCGTTTCTGAATGGGCCCACTGACGGAGGAACCTATGGCGGAAGAGAACTTTGATAAGGCGGCGGCGGTCAAGCTTTTGAATCAGATTATGGAGGCCGAACTCGCCGGCGTCGTTCGGTATACCCACTATTCCCTGATGGTTTTCGGCCACAACCGGATTCCGATTGTTAGCTGGTTGCGCAACGAAGCCACCACGTGTCTCACGCACGCCAACGAAGCGGGCGAACTCGTCACGCACTTCGGCGAACATCCGTCGCTCAAAATCGGCAGCCTGCTCGAGACGCACAAGCACGGAATTAACGACATACTCGTCGAATCACTGGCTGCTGAAAAAACGGGACTGGCTCTTTATAAACAATTGCTCGACATGGTGGTGGACCGATCGGTCCTACTCGAAGAGTATGCCCGCCGTATGATTGCGGAAGAGGAGCTGCACATCGGCGAAGTCAACAAGATGCTTCGCAAGCCGGGCGAGATCGAGCAGTTCGTAGCTTAGTTTGATTGAGTGTTCCTTTATGAAGAACGACCCTGCGCGACAGGAACATGAAATAACCCAGCTACTCGCCGAGTGGCGCGAAGGCAATCAGGAAGCGCTCGACGAGCTATACCCGCTGGTTTATGACGAGCTTCATCGCCTCGCTCGCCGTTACATGAGCCGCGAGCGGAAGGGACACACACTGCAAACCACCGCTTTGATCAACGAGGCGTACGTGCGGCTTGTGGATCAACGAAGCGTGCAATGGGCCAATCGTTCGCACTTCTTCGCCATCTCCGCTCAGATCATGCGACGCATCCTTATCGACCACGCTCGCCGGCACGCTTACGCAAAACGCGGCGGTGGCGCGCGACAGGTTTCACTCGACGAAACCGCGACGGTCGTCCTTGGCGATCTTTCGGAGTTTCTCCGGTTGGATGAAGCGTTGAAGAGTCTTGCGGAGCTTGATCCGCGACGCAGTCAGGTGGTGGAGCTGAAGTACTTCGGCGGCTTGAATAACGACGAGATTGCCGGAGTTTTGAAGATTTCAAAAAATACTGTGATTCGCGATTGGAACATGGCGCGCGCGTGGCTTTATGGTCAACTCACCGGGAGCGCGCCGATTTGAAGCAGGAACGCTGGCAAGAGATAAGTCGCATCTTCGATCGTGCAATCGCTCTTGACGCTGACGCTCGCTCGGCATACGTGGACGAGAAGTGTGGCACTGATGACGATCTTAAGGCGGAAGTCGAACGGCTTATTGAATCTCACCAGCGCGCTGAAGGCGACGATTTCATCGGCGGTCTCGCAGTTGAAGATGCCGCCGAGCATTTCAGCGAAGACGAAGAAACGCTCGCGCTGAACAAAGGTCAGGATTTCGGCGCCTATCTGATCCTCGATCATCTCGGCACAGGCGGTATGGGCCAGGTTTACCTGGCGAGAGATTCGCGGCTCGATCGCATCGTCGCCCTGAAGATCCTGTCTGCCGACATCGTCGCCGATAAACGACGCATGCAGCGCTTTCGTCAGGAAGCGAGAGTCGCGTCGTCGCTTAACCAGCCAAACATTCTTACCATCTACGAATCCGGCGAAGTAGCCAACCTGACTTACATCGCCGCCGAATTCATCGACGGCGAAACACTCCGTGAACATCTGCGGAACAAACAGCTAAAGCTTGGCGAAATTCTTGATATCAGCATTCAGATGCTCGCTGCGCTCGACGCCGCGCACGAGGCGAGCATCATTCATCGAGACATGAAACCCGAAAACGTGATGATTCGCCGGCGCGATCACGTCGTGAAAGTGCTCGACTTCGGTCTGGCTAAAGTGACCGAAAGAAAGAAGACGGGGCCGGACGAGCCGATTTCTCACGAAGAATCGATCACTGCGTTTAAAACTGCGCCGGGGCAGATCATGGGAACTGTCAACTACATGTCGCCGGAACAGGCGCAGGGGAAATCGGTCGACTTGCGCAGCGACATCTGGAGCACAGGCGTGATCATTTACGAGATGGTCGCGGGAGCAAAACCGTTTAGCGGAACGACGTCGGCGCACACGATAGTGCAGATCATCGAGAAGGATCCGGCGCCGTTGGCCCATGCCGGTGCTCCGAACGTGCCCAAGGAGTTGGAACGGATCGTGGCAAAGTCGATCGCCAAAGATCCGGACGAACGTTATCAAACGGCGAAAGACATGCTGATCGATCTGCGTAATTTGAAGAAGCGTGTCGAACTCGATGCTGAAATCGAGCGCTCGTTTGCGCAGACGACCTCGGCTATTGACCATGCGCCGGTAATCACGACGGAAAATCAGCAAGCAGCGCGAACAACAGCGCCGGCAGTTGTCGAGTCATCGAAGACTAACCACAGCGTGGTTATCGGTTTGATTTTGATCGGCGCCCTGGTTGCGGGAATTATTGGATTCACTACGTGGCGCGCCACACGAAATAGATCGACCGTGTCTCCAGCAAGTTCCGGCGCCTCGTCGCCCCAACCAAAACTCACCTATTGGATCACCGTGCAGAAGTTTAAGGATGGTAAGCCCTACGAGCAGCCGTTTGATCTCGCCAGCGAGATCAACTTCGAGGCTGACTATCAGATCCGTTTGAGTCTCCGCACTCTTCAGGCTGGTTATCTTTACGTGCTGAACGAGGGACCGGCGCAAGCAGGTAGTGGACCGGAGTACGTCGTGATCTTCCCGTCGCCAACGGCAAACGGAGGCTCAGAGTTTGTCTTTGCCAACCAGCGAGTGCAGATCCCGAACCAGACTTGGCTGAAGTTCGACAAGGAACAGGGCGTCGAGAAACTGTGGCTCGTTTTCTCGGATCAGCCCATCGCGGAGCTGGCTGGGGTAAAGGCATTCGCAAACGCCCAGACAAAAGGTCTCATTACCGACGCGCAGCAGAACAAGGCGGTCAATAGCTACCTCAATTCATACAGCCTTTCAGCGGTAACACCAGAAAAAGGCGACACCTTGACGACCCTCAAAACGGCGTCGAAGCTACTCGTTTATCCGATCAGACTGGAACATCACTAGGCTCTGGACGCCGCGCCTAACTCGCTTTATGATTGCGCGCACCTAAAACGTCAGAGTCGTCCCGGCGAACGTAGTGTCCTCTCAGCCCATGCCGGGTCAACTTTCCTGCTAATTCACCTGGACGTGGTGGTTTGTCAAAGAAGTTCTCGCGTTAATACGTAGAGGGCCGGTAAAGCCCGATTTGTAGCCGTCATTATCGCGGGATTGGCCCAGTACACAATCCGCCCAGCTAAGAGGATTGTGAAACCATAAGACGGAGGAAGATCAACAAATGGAAAACGAATGGAGAATAAAGAAAGAAAAAGGCGGAATAAGCGGAGATTTTCTCGAAGGCTGCGAAGTCCGAAGGAACGAAAACGGAACCATCGACTTTCTCGCGGTTGTGGCAACGACCGCTGGAGAGGGACCCCAGTATGAATTCCCCCCGTTCGCGTATCAGGGCTTGATTTGGAATATCGGGATCAAGGGTTTCGATTTTGGGCCGCACCTCAATGAGGTGAAGGGCGACTGGTCCAACAACGCGCCCAAGCTTACCGGCGAGGAGGACGGCACCTTCACGGGACAAGCCGGCTCCGGTGGAGGCGTTGAAGAAGAAGGTAGGGAGGACGCGGCTTCCGCCGGCGCTTGATTAACCCCCTACAAGCGCTGTCAGTTACTCCTTACACCCGAAGAGGCGGGAGCGGTCATTGAGGCCTCCCGCGCTCTTCTTTGGCGTTTTTGAAATGCGACGATCCGAGTCATCAAAACTATTACTCTTGCTGGCCGCTGCACTTGCGTGCGGGGCCCTCGCCCTTCACACCACAGACGCGCAGGACGCCCCAAAGCAACTGCCGCTATTGGCTGATGGCCGTCACGAACTCAAGGGCGGTGATTCCCACTCTTACCGGATCAACCTGGCGGCCGGACAGTTTCTCCACGCACTCATCGAACAGCAGGGAATCGATGTAACCGTTTCAGTGTTTAAGCCGGATGGTTCCCCGCTCAGCTTCAGCGATAGTCCAAACGATCGTTTTGGACCCGAGCCGGCATTGATGGTCGCCGAAACGTCCGGCGAATATCGCGTCGAGCTGCGTGCGCCAAACACACGAGCGAGTGCCGCGCATTACCAGATCAAGATCGTTGCACTTCGTGAGGCGACCGCTTCTGACAAACAGCACGTCGCAGCCCAGCGAGCTTTTGACGAAGCGCAAAAACTCCGCCCGCAACCCGCAGCGGATGCAAAGCGTGCCGCCATCGCCAAGTACAAGGAAGCAACTTCGCTGTTTCAGGCAGCAGGTGATAGCTACCGCCAAACTCTTTCGGTCCAGGCGACCGGAATCGCACACTTGCAGTTGAACGAGCCCCGGAACGCACTGCGCTACTTTGAAGACGCGGTTATGTTGGCACAGAGGACGGGAGAGCAGCGACTGGAAGCCCAAATCGAAACTTATCTGGGTGGTGTGTTTGATTTTCTCGGCGACATCGCAAAATCACACGCGCATCATGAACGTGCGCGCGTGCTTGCGGGGCGTCTCGGCGACAAGCTGACACAAGGTTCCGCATTCAACAACATCGGCAAGCTTCTCCACGATGCCGGCGATTATCAACGGGGCCTCGATTATTATCTGCTCGCACTGCCCCTCTTTGCCGAGTCGCCCGCGCGACGAGGAATCACTCTCAACAATATCGGCGTTGCTTACAGCAGTGTGGGCGAACCAGAACGAGCCCTCGATTACCTGCAACAGTCACTCGAGATAATAAAGACCGGTCCCGATCGCAACGCCGAAGCCGTCACGTTGAACAACATCGGTTACGCGTACAACCGCCTGGCGAAATACAAAGAAGCCCAGGACTATTACGGCCAGGCACGCGCGATTGTGCAGAAGAGCGGAAACCGATCACTGGAAGCGCAAACGCTCGACCTCCTGGGAGCGACCTACTCCGACATGGGCCAACCGGACAAGGCCCTCGAATTTCATCAACAGTCGCTCGAGATCCAGCGCACTGTAAAGAACACTCGGCGAGAAGCGCTTAGTCACGCGAACCTGGGCCACGTTTACCGCCTCTTGGGCCAGCCGCAGAAAGCGTTGGACCACTTCAACCGGGCGCTCGCGATATCTCGCAACATCGGCGACCTGAATAATGCCGCCATCGTTCTGGAGGACCGGGCCCGGGCCCAACAGCAACTCGGCAATTTCACGGAAGCGCGAAAAGACGTCGAAGAGTCGCTGTCGTTGATCGAGACCGTGCGTGCTCAGTCAGGCAGTCAATCGCTGCGCGCGTCGTATCTCGCGTCTCGAGAAAAGGCTTACGAACTCTACGTCGATCTGTTGATGCAACTTCACGCGAAGAATCCGTCGGCGCGACACGATGCAGAGGCACTGCAAGCCAGTGAACGTGGTCGCGCGCGCAGTTTGTTGGAGCTGCTGAACGAGGCGCCTGCGGACATCGAACAGGGCGTCAGCGTCGATCTGGTCAAACGCGCACGTGAGATCCGGCAGGCGATCAACGCCAAGGCGCAACGTCAGATTCAACTGACCGCACAGAATGGCAACAAGCAGGAGATTGAAACGTTCGGTAAAGAGATCCGCGCGCTGGAAGACGAGTATCAGCAGGTGCAAGTCGCGATTCGCAAGGCGAGTCCGGCTTATGCCGAACTAACGCAGCCGCAACCGCTCGGTTTGAAAGAGATTCAGCAACTGCTGGAGCCGAACACTGTGTTGCTGGAGTATGCGTTAGGTGATGAGCGCAGTTATTTGTGGGCGGTAACACAGGATTCATTAAAGGCGTTTGCCTTGCCGAAAGGTGAAGAGATTAAGAGAGTTGCGCAACAGGTTTACGAGTCGTTAACGGCGCGCAGCGTCGTAAAGTCGCTGGAAACTCCCGAACAGCGACAGCAGCGAATCGCACAGGCGGATGCGCAGTTTCAACAATCGTCTGCGGAACTCGCGCGCATGATACTCGCGCCTGCGTCCGCTGAGTTTGGAACAAGGCGGCTGGTGGTGATTGCCGACGGAGCGTTGCAGTACGTGCCGTTTGCAGCATTGCCCGCGCCCGGATCTACTCGACCGCTGATTCTCGATCACGAGCTCGTTAGTTTGCCGTCTGCTTCATCGCTGGCGATTCAGCGACAGACGCTCGCGAATCGCAAACTTGCCCCTAAAGGTGTTGCGGTCATCGCCGATCCGGTGTTTTCCGCCAGGGATTCGCGCTTTAAGTCTCGTACATCGACGCCAGCCGCCGCTGCCGACGATACGCGGATCATTGAACACGCAGGCACCGGTTCGGGCGGTCCACTCACCGTCCGTCGCTTACCCTTTACGCGTCAGGAAGCGGATCGGATCCTCGCCGTCGCCCCGTCTGCCTCGAACTTGCGCGCCGTCGATTTTCGCGCCAATCGATCGATCGCGACCAGCGGTGAATTGAGCAACTACCGTTACGTGCACTTCGCGACTCACGGTTATCTCGACACTTCACGCGCCGGGCTTTCCGCGATCGTGCTCTCCCTCGTCGACGCGCAAGGCAAACCACAGGACGGATTCCTTCGCACGCACGATATTTACAATCTGAAACTACCGGCTGAACTGGTTGTGCTCAGCGCGTGTGAAACCGGTCTGGGAAAAGACGTGAAAGGCGAGGGCCTTGAAGGGTTGACGCGCGGGTTCATGTACGCCGGCGCCCGTCGCGTCGTCGTGAGTCTATGGAATGTGAACGACAAAGCGACGGCCGGATTGATGCAACATCTCTACGTTGGAATGTTGAAGAATAAAAAGACGCCTGCGGCCGCACTACGCGCCGCGCAGATCGAAATGCTCGGAGTGAAGCAATGGCAGTCGCCTTATTACTGGGCGCCGTTCGTGATGCAAGGCGAGTGGAGGTGAAATTATGAAAGTGATACTGGGTTTTGTAATTCTCTTTTTAATAACGAGCACGCTTGTCGTAGCGCAGAAGTCGGATGAAGCCACGCGCAAGCTTTGGGACACGGCTTACATTGCGGCCGCCGCGGGTAAGAAAACTGCGCGTCGCCATTCGAGCCGCAAGTATCGCATCGCGACACCAAATGTGCCGATCGACAACGTCGTGCCCGAGTCGGTAGTGGGTGTCACGATCTGGAGGCTGCGTCCTGCCGGTCGCGCCGAGTCAGGCGAGCGAATCATTGTTCATGACGACAATGCGAAGGAGTACGTGCCCGAGCGCATCTCGCAAAATACAAGACTCAACGCGGGTGATCGCGTGCGCATCAGTGTCGAAGCTGCAAGAAACGGATACCTCTACGTAATCGATCGCGAGCTGTATGCTGACGGCACGCTCGGCGAGCCGTACCTAATCTTTCCGACCACGCGAACGTTGAATGGTGACAACCAGGTAAGCGTCGGGAAGCTTGCGGAGATTCCAGCCCAGGAAGATAGTCCGCCGTTTTTCACGATCCGCAAGAGCCGTCCGGACCAGGTTGCGGAGATGGTGAGCGTACTCGTGACCCCGACTCCGCTCGAAGGCGTTCAGATCACTGACAAGGCACAGAAACTCACGGAAGCTCAGGTGGCGAAGTGGGAAAAGTCGTGGAGCGACAGCGTCGGCCGGCTCGAGATGGAGACTGTCGGCCAGAAGTGGACCAGGGAAGAGAAGGACGCGGCCGGGACGCGCGCGCTGACAGCAAGTGCACCGCCGCCGCAGATGCTTTTCTATCGACCGAAGTCGAATGAAGGCATCTTCGTCAAACTGCGACTCTCGTATCGCAGATAATTACCGGTACTCGTAGAAGCGCCAGTTTGTCGTAAAGTCCCGCGTTAGTTTCTGATTTGTGATCGCGGCGCGCAACATCTCGATCGGGATACGGTTCTCTTTTAGGAGCGAGTCGTTGTACTGCCGGTTCGTCATCTTTCGTGAACCGACGAGTTCTTTGTGCATCGCGTATTGCTGTATGCCGCCGATAAGATACGCGATCTGGTAAAGCGGTCCGTAACTCCCATCGAACGAGCGCCTCACTTCCGCCGTCGCGTTGTCACGCTCGTGGCCAACCTTGTTAACCAGCATCTCGATGCACTCCTGAGGCGTCATCTTTTCGAGATGAAAACTGAGCGAGAAGATGATGCGCGCGCAGCGATGCATGCGCCAGAAAAGCATGCCGATCTTGTCTTCCGGACTTTTCGCGAAATTCAGGTCCCACAACAGTAGTTCCCAGTAAAGTGCGTTTCCTTCGCTCCAGAAAGGTGTGCTGAACACGCTGCGATAGGGTTTATTTCGTGCGGCCATGAAGCCTTGCAGGTGATGGCCGGGGATTAGTTCGTGATGGACCGTGGCGCGCGAGAAGTGACGATTGTTGCCGCGCATGCTCATCATCTTCTGTTCGTGGGCCATTGTGTTGGTGGGGAACGACACCTGGATCACTTCGCCGCCGAGGAAGAACGGGCTGACGAGTTGCCGCTCGGGCGTCATCATCTCCATTCGCCAGCTTTCGCGGGCGAGTTCGGGAACGGTGACGAGATTGTTGTCTTCGACAAACTTGATCGCTTCAAACGCGAGCTCGCGGATCATTTCCGGTTGTTTACCGGGTTCGACGTAACGGTTCTTGACGTGTTCGAGGGCTTTGGGCCAGTCGTCGCCGTAGCCGAGTTCGCGCGACGCTTTTTTCATCTCGTTCTCGCACCAAGCCATCTCTTTCTCGCCGATAGCGATGATCTCCTCCGGCGTGTAAGGGATCATCTCGGAGCGAAGCTCGCTGATTAGTGCGTCGCGTCCGATCGGATCGCCGACGATGTCGCTCGTATCACCCGGGCGTGCGGCGCCCCCGGGTCGTTGAAAACCACTACCACCACCTTGACCGCCTCCCGGTCCGCCTCCCCGTGGGCCGGCGGTTTGTCCTGTTTGCGAACCTTCAACTCGAATTCCGACGATACGTTCACTGATGAAGTTTGAATAGTTTGTCAACGACTGGTCCACGGATCGATATGGCTCTTCGTTCCACCAGGTAAATATCGGATCGTATCCGTTATAAAACGTGTACCAATTTCTAAGATTGCTGCGCAGGAGGCTAATTGCTTGAACCGCGCGATTCGCTACCGTTTTCTTCGGCCGCGGTGAACTGCTCTCGATCGAACGACGCAATTCATCAATGTGCTTTCGCAGGTCGTTCAAGGTCGTGGCGACTTTCGCCGAGTCGATCATTTCCATGCGGCGGCGTGCCTCTTCGAGATCGATGATCGTCTTGGCAAACGGGATCAGGGGCTGGATCTCGGCGAGTTGCTTCGCCTGGATGTCGATTTGCCGCAGTTCGTATTCGAGGTGGTTTCGGAAGAGAATGTAATCGACCTTGCCGTCCTGACTCATCGAGTCGAAGTTGAGGGACTTAAGCGAGTCGAGCCAGTCGCCGTAGTACTTTTTGAACCGCTCGCGCCGCGCAGGCGACATACCCACCGGATACGATCGCGCCAGGCTCCCACGATCCACCGAGTAACGCTCAATCGCCGCGCGCATCTCGCTAACCGGCGCCGCCTTTCCATTCACCGGCTCGGCTGAAGCTACAGGCCTGGACCGTGCGCCATTACTCCTGGTCTGTGCAGGCACATTAATTAAAAGACAACCAAGCAACAGAAGCACAACCATGGCACGTGATGCACAGCGCATACTTTGTCTCCTAAGGAACACAGATTGTGGATGATAAAAACGGAAAGCCTTTGGCGCCGCACATGCTATCGCAAAGGTTCCGGATTGGCGAGGGCTTTGTAGGAAAGCGGTACAATCGCTTGCGTCGTCGCTAAGGGCTTTGCTAAAATCCGGCGTCGATTTTCTAATTTTTGGTAGGAGCTCCGGAAGACCTTCGTCATGAATCGAACATTCACTCGATTCACTACTTTTTAGCCGACCCGCACTACGCGGGCGCACGGCGAAGGCGCTCCTATCGAATCCGATCAACCGACGTACAGCAATTAGTGAATCGCAAATCGTGAGGAATCGTCTTCGGCCCTGTGACGCAGGTCTGTTTAGTAGCGTCTGCTGAAGAAACACGAGGCGATTAGCAATGAGTGAAATCAACGTACAACTGAAGGGCGGCTCTCCTGTCCCGGTGCCCGCGTCGGCAACGGTGGCGGAAGCTTTGAAAAAACTTGACCGCGATCTGGCCAAACAGGCGTTAGCCGCGAAAATTGGCGGCCGCGAGGTCGATCTAACCGCCCAATTGGACACGGATAAAGCCGCGGAATCCGTACTTCAGATCGAACCCATCGTCCCGCAAACGCGCGACGGTCTGGAAGTTCTGCGCCACTCAACCGCCCACTTGCTCGCCGCCGCCGTACTCGATCTCTTCCCCGGCACGAAACTCGGTATCGGTCCGGCGTTGCTCGACGATCCGCGTTACGGTTTCTTCTACGACGTGATCACGCCAAAACCGCTCACGGAAGCGGATCTTCCTGTGATTGAAAAGCGGATGAAGCACATCGCGAGTCAGAACCTCAGCTATCGCCGCGAAATGATCTCGAAAGCCGACGCGCTCCGCGTTTTCAACGAACGCGACGAGCCACTCAAGTGCGAACTGATCGACGAAAAGGCCGGCGAAGAGGTAAGCGTCTATTACATCGACGGTTCGCCGTTCATCGACTTCTGTCTCGGTCCGCACGTGCCGAATACGAACAAGCTACGAGCGTTCAAATTGCTTTCACTCGCCGGCGCTTACTGGAAAGGCGATGCATCGCAAACGCAGATGCAGCGGATCTACGGCACGGCATTTTTCTCGGCAGAAGAGCTTGACGCCTGGCTGAAGCAACGCGAAGAAGCCGAGAAGCGCGATCATCGCCGTCTCGGACGCGAACTCGACCTCTTTTCGATCCAGGAAGAGTACGGCCAGGGCCTTGTGATGTGGCACCCGAAAGGCGGCGCCATTCGCAAGGCGATGGAAGACTTTCTGCGTGAGGCGTTACTAAAGCGCGGCTACGGCCTCGTCTTCACGCCGCACATCGCGAAACGCGAACTCTGGTTTACGAGCGGGCACGAAGAGAACTACGCCGACTCAATGTTCTCGCCGATGGAGTTTGAAGAGCAGGAATTCCGCATCAAGCCAATGAACTGCCCGTTTCATATCGGAATTTACAAGACGGGACAGCGATCGTATCGCGACCTGCCTTTGCGGTACGCCGAGCTCGGCACGTGTTATCGCGCCGAACTTTCCGGCGCACTTCACGGACTGACGCGCGTCCGAGGATTTACGCAGGACGATGCTCACATCTTCTGCACGCCCGAGCAGATTCGCAGCGAGATCCTCGGTTGTATCGACTTCGCTTTCCACGTTTACGACGTCTTCGGCTTCAAAGACATCAAAGTCGAGCTGTCGGTACGTGGCAACGATCCTAACGTAAACTATCTAGGTTCTGACGAAGATTGGGACAGTGCGGAAGCCGCGCTTGTCGATGCTTTGAACTCGCGAGACATCCCATACGCGCGCGTTGAAGGCGAAGCGGTCTTTTACGGACCAAAGATCGATATCCGGGTCGAGGACGCGATCGGCCGTAACTGGCAATTGACGACGGTGCAGTTTGACTTCAACCTGCCGAAGCGTTTCCAGATGGAATACATCGGCGAAGACAACAAACCGCATCAGCCGTTGATGGTCCATCGGGCGTTGTTTGGCTCGGTAGAACGCTTCTTCGGCGTGTTAATCGAGCATTACGCCGGCGCGTTTCCGCTGTGGCTTGCGCCGGTGCAGGTTGCAGTGCTGCCGATCACGGACCGCGTCAACGACTACGCGCAGGAACTCGAACGTGAGTTGCTTGCCGGCGGTTTGCGCGTCGAAGCCAACTTGCGAAGCGAAAAAATCGGCGCGAAGATTCGCGACGCGCAGTTACAGAAAGTTCCATTCATGCTCGTCGTCGGCGATCGAGAAAAGGAACAACGTGCGGTTGCGGTTCGCGAACGCGCAAAGGGCGACATCGGCGTTATGTCGATTGACGAATTTAGAGAGATGGCGCAGCGCCTCATCACGACGCGCGCATTAACCAACAACTAGTCTCAGAGTCGAGGATCTGACTTCGCTAGCAGGATCCTGGACTCGAAGACGCAACTTAGGAGGTGTAGAAATAGCTACAGGCTTTCGCGGTCGCGGTCAGCGTCCTGATAACCGGCGTGTGCCGGCGGTCCGTATTAACGAAAGAATTCGAGTTCCCGCAGTCCGGGTCATCGGCGACGACGGAGAGCAGCTGGGCGTGATGGACGTGCGCGACGCCATCCGCGCCGCTCGCGAGAAAGGTTTGGACCTCGTGGAAGTTGCGCCAAACGCCGATCCTCCTGTTTGCCGGATCATCGACTTTGGCAAGTTCCAGTACGAGGCGAAGAAAAAAGCGAACGAGGCCAAGAAGAAGCAAGTCACGATCACGGTCAAGGAAGTGAAGTTTCGGCCTGCCACCGACGATCACGACTACGATTACCGCATGAAGCATGCCCGCGAGTGGCTCCAGGATGGCGACAAAGTGAAAGCGACCATCTGGTTTCGCGGACGCGAGATGACGCACCGCGAGCTCGGCGCGCGCATTCTCGAGAGACTGGAGCGAGACCTGTCGGACGTCGGCGAAGTCGAAGCGCGGCCGAGAATGGAAGGGAACCAGATGTTCATCATTCTCGGACCCAAGCGACACAAGTCCGGGGGCTCGAAGGACGCGCACTCAAGTGCTCCAGTAAATCAGTGATTTAAAGAGCTTGGTGCTTTGTACTTTGTTTCATAGCGAGTCATACGAGTTAGAGCGCGAGTTCAGATAGCGAGCAAAGAACAAAGTACTAAGTACAAAGCACAAAAAGAATAGATCGAAATACAGCGAAAGGTTAATTACCAAATGCCTAAACTAAAAACACACAAAGGTGCGGCGAAGCGGTTTCGCTTGACCGCCACCGGAAAGATTAAGCGCGGCCATTCGCACGCGCGACACATCCTGACCAAGAAGACGAACAAGCGTAAACGTCATCTCGACATCGACGTCCTCGTCTCCAAGTCCGATCACGAGCGCGTGACCAACATGTTGCCGTACGGCCGCGACTAAATAGAAGTATTCGTCTTCATAAATAGAAAGGGGATTCATTATGCCCAGAGCAAAACGTGGCAATAAGCGTCTTGAACGACGCAAGAAGATATTGAAACTGGCGAAAGGTTATCGTGGCACGAAGTCGAAGCTGTATCGCTCCGCAAAAGAGTCAGTCGAGCGTGGTTTGAACTTCGCTTATACCGGAAGAAAGTTGAAGAAACGCGACTTCCGCAGCTTGTGGATCGTGCGCATTGGCGCCGCGGCCCGCTTGAATGGTTTGAACTATTCACAACTCATGCATGGTCTGAAACTGGCCAACATCGAACTCGACCGTAAAGTGCTTGCCGATCTCGCCGTGCATGAGCCGGAGTCGTTCGCGAGCGTTGCCGAGCAGGCGAAGAACGCGCTTGAAAGCGAGCAGCGTAATAAGGCGGCCTAAAGTTATTCGAAAGGAATTAAAACCAGTGAATCACATTATCCGATCCTTCAGCCGCAATGCGGGCCTGTTCGCGCTCACGTTTGCGCTGGGCGCCTCCGTTGCTCTGGCCCAGGACACGCTGTCCGGGAAGTATGAAGGAACAGTGAAAACTGCCGGGGCCGCCGATGAAAAGGTCTCGCTCGAACTCAAGAACGACGGCGGCAAGATTACAGGCCGTCTAATGAAAGGCGAGACTGCGATCGACATCTCCGAAGGAACGCTGGCAGCTTCGAAACTTTCGCTGAAGCTCGGCGCGGCCGCAAAAGATGGCACGGTTAGCGCCGTCGTCGATGGTGACAAGATCACTGGCGACTGGACCGCCGGTGCGGCCAAACGAACTATCGAGCTCAAGAAAGTTACTGCTGCGTCCGCCGCGGCTCCACCCAAAGGACCTGCCGAATCTACCTTCAACTTGAATGGTGAATGGGACGGTGTGGCCGATGCTCAGGGCCAGCCATTTCCGTTTGTGCTCACCTTGAAGGTCGACGGCCAGACTGTGACCGGAAACAGCAGTTCTCAGCTTGGCGAATCCGTTCTCAAGAACGGCTCCTGGAAAGAGGGCAAACTGGTGTTTGAACTCGAGGGTCAGAATGGTGTGATCTCCATGAGCGCCGTAGTTGTCGAAGGAAAACTTTCAGGCGAATTCGATTTTGCCGGGCAGTTACAAGGCAAGTGGGTCGCGGTGAAGAAGAACTAAAGAATTGCGAAATTCGAAATTCGAAATTGGAAATTCGAAAATTTCTGCATGACAGTGAACCAAACCGATCATTCACCTGAACGTCAGGTACAAGCAGCCCGCAAAGCGTTCGACGACGACATCGAACGCTTTGTTCGCTTTAGTGAACCTTCGCAGTTGTCGCAGATCGATCTGGAGACGGCGATCGCGGAGGAACGCGCGTTTGCCGAAGTGCGTGCACGCCATTTGGGCAAGAAAAGCGCACTCGCTGCGTCGAAGAAGTTGATCGGCCGCGTGGCGCCGGAAATGCGCCCCGTTTTTGGTCAAGTGGTCCAGTCGCACGAGGACGCGATGGTCCAGATGGTCGAGAAAATTGAGGCAAGTTTAAAGGGCCATATCGAGGCCGAAAAAACGGCACGCGAGAGTATCGACGTGACAATGCCGGGACGCCGTCCGCGCGCGGGGCACCGGCATCCGATCACGTTGCTGCGAGAACGGGTCGAAGACGTCTTCGTCGCGCTTGGATACGCGATCGAAGACGACCGCGAGATCGAAACTGATTTCTACAACTTCGACGCGCTCAATATTCCGGAACACCATCCGGCGCGTGCGTCTCAGGATACTTTTTACACGACTGAGAATTTCGCGCTGCGTACGCAAACCTCTACGGTGCAGATTCATGCGATGCAACGTCGTGGCGTGCCGGTCCGGATGATTGCGCCGGGCCGCGTGTTTCGCCGCGACACGCCCGATCCGACGCACAATCCGATGTTCTTTCAGGTTGAAGGTCTCTGCGTGGATCGCGGAATAACAATGGCGCACTTGAAGGGGACAGTCGCGGAGTTTCTGCGGCGCATGTTTGGTCCCGAAACGGTGACGCGCTTCCGGCCGTCATATTTCCCGTTCACTGAGCCTAGCGCGGAATTTGACTTCAGTTGTTTCAAATGCAAAGGAAGTGGTTGCCGGATTTGCAAAAACTCCGGATGGATTGAGCTTGGCGGGTCGGGAATGGTGCATCCGAACGTCTTGCGCGCCGTCGGCGTCGATCCGCAGAAGTATTCCGGTTTTGCCTTTGGACTGGGAATCGATCGGATGTGCGCTTTGATGTACGAACTCGACGACATTCGTCTGCTATTTGAGAACGACGTGCGGTTTTTGGAGCAGTTTGAATAGATGTTGATCAGTTACCACTGGCTCAAGGAATTAACTAATACTTCTCTGCGTCCGCATGAACTGCGTGAGCGGCTCACGATGGTCGGACTCGCGATTGACGCGGTCGAATCACATGCGGACGATTCGGTTCTGGACGTCGAAGTGCCGTCGAACCGGCCGGATTGTCTCTCGCATGTGGGTATTGCAAGGGAAGTTGCGGTAATCGAGAAAAGAGAGGTTCAGTTACCGTCAGGTCAACCGGCAAAGACAGACGGACGCTCTTCGGAACTCACGTCCGTCGAAATTAACGATCCTGATCTGTGTCCGCGGTATGCCGCTCGTTTGGTTCGTGGCGTGAAGATTGGACCATCGCCCGACTGGCTCGCCAAGCGTCTCGAAGCAATCGGCCAGCGTCCGATCAACAACGTCGCCGACATTACGAACTACGTCCTGCACGAACTAGGCCAGCCGCTGCACGCGTTCGACTTTCAAAAACTATCGGGTCGCAGGATCGTCGTCCGTCGCGCTACTCGCGGTGAGAAGCTGCGCACGCTCGACGGCGTCGATCGCGAACTCACCGAAGAGATACTCGTGATCGCCGACGCTGAGAAGGCCGTGGCCCTCGCCGGGATCATGGGCGGCGAAGACTCCGAGATCTCCACCAGCACCACCGACGTCCTGATCGAGAGCGCTTACTTCGATCCGAATTCAGTTCGTCGCACGGCGCGCCGACTGGGGATGGACACTGAAGCGTCACGACGATTCGAGCGCGGCGCGGATCGCGAGAATGTGCTCCGCGCACAGGAGCGTTGTGTCGAACTGATCTGCGAGCTTGCAGGAGGTGTTGCAACCGAGGACGCGATCGACGTCTATCCGACACCCTGTATCCCGCGTGTAGTCGAATTTCGTCCGGATCGCGTGAAGGAACTAACGTCGCTCACGGTCGAGCGCGACAAAGTCGTCCGCATCCTAACCGGGCTCGGTTTCAAATCCGACTACCTGCCGATCGAAAAATTCAGTGCTGAAGTTCCGTCGTGGCGCATCGATGTCGATCAGGAGGAAGACCTCGTCGAAGAGATCGCGCGTCATTCGGGTTACGACAAAATTGCTTCCGAACTACCGCCCTCGAACATTCCCGGTGAATATCAACCCACCGAGATGAAGCAACGATCCCTGCGACGGGCGCTCAACGCCTGCGGCTACGACGAGGCGATCACTTTCAGTTTCATCTCGCGAGACGAACAATTCGAATTGATCCCGGCGTTAAGTGAGCAGGGACAGACCGAACTCAAGAACCCGATTATTGAAGATGCGACCTGGATGCGCTCGAGCCTTTTGCCCGGCCTGATGAATTCGCTTCGTCACAACCTCAATCACGGCATCCGGGACGTCCGTTTATTCGAAATCGGGCGTGTTTTTGGCCTTTCCATGGACGGTCAGTTACCGGAAGAACCGCTTTCTCTGGCGATGATCGCAACGGGTGCGGCCGTCGAAGAGAACAAGGCACAGGCCGATCGCGACCTCGACTTCTTCGACGTCAAGGGCGCGCTCGAAGCAGGAGTCGATTGGATGAACGTCAGCCCACTCGCCTTTACAAACACTGCCGCGAAACATCTGCGCGCCGGTCAGGCTGCGTCGATCAAGCGAGCTGACGCTGTGGAGATCGGCACGATCGGTCGACTCGCGGAGTCAATTGCTGCGGCGTACAAGTTTCGCCAGCCGGTTTATGTAATGGAACTCGATCTCGGATCATTATTGAGTGGACCCGAGCGCGGAATTCAATATTCGCCGTTGCCGCGTTACCCGTCGGTGATGCGTGACATCTCGATGGTGTTGGATCGCACAGTTACAATCGACGAGATCCTGAGCGCCGTCCGAAATCAGCGCGTGGCAGACTGCCGCAATGTCATGTTGGTTGGTACCTTCGTTGGTGAAAAGATCCCGCCTGGCAAGCGATCGGTCACTTTGCGGCTGGAATATCGCTCTGATGAGCGCACGTTGCGTGATGAAGAAGTCGAAGAGCGACAAATGGAAATCATCACCTTTCTCGCCGAAACATTTATTGCACAGCAGCGTTAGAAAATAAATCGCGCGGGATTGTGAAATGAGTCTTGCGCTTGCAACCGCGAAGACGGATAATCGCTGTCGATTTTCACTTCAGTCGAAACGTCCACGGGAGACAAAAGATGGTTGGCCTGTCAGGCTTGGAAAAGTTTTCGCATCTCGAAGATAAGATCTATCGGACCATCGAACTTACCAAAACCCTGCGTCAGGAAAAAGAGAACCTCGAGAAAGAGCTGTCGCTAATCCATCGGGACATGGGTAACGTCTTGAATGAAAAAGAGCGACTCGAAAGTCAGGTTGAAAAGTTGCTCGCCGAACGTGAGACGATCCGCATGAAAGTCGAAGCGATGCTCGATGCCGTGGCCGCTCTGGATCCGGAGATGGCTGAGGAGCTCAGATGAGTTCCGGGGTCGGGAGCATGATCAATAAAAGCAGCATGGAAGGTACCACCGGTAGTCCCACCATCCGTGTCGAGATTTACAACCAGACCTACAACATCAGGTCTGACGGCGACACTGAATACATCATCCAGCTCGCCGAATTCGTCGACAGTCGCATGCGCGAGATCTCGTCTGGCACACTCACCGTCGACTCATTGAAAGTTGCGATTCTTGCAGCTCTGCACATCGCGGACGAGCTTCATCGTCTCAAGAATATGCACGAGCAAGCCGATGCTCAACTCGGCGCCCGAAGCGCTGAATGCGCCGAAATGCTCGATCGGTTATTGAAGGTCCGTTCCACCCTCGAACACGAACAAGGCGGCGCCGGCAAGCTCTCCCTTGGATGAACTTGGTGCCTAGTACTTTGTGCTTTGTTCGCCTGCGGTAGACACGACTAACAGCCTTTCCTTTCAGCTGCACACCAAGTACAAAAAACTAAGTACAAAGCACAAAACACCATGATCTAAGACTAGTTTCTCGCGTTATGGGTCTTGTGTTACTATCCGTCGCGGCGGAGGGAAACGTTCTGCGGTGTTCGTCACCGAGTGTACGATGATTGAGCCAACGCCGTTGATTAGGGAGACCGAGGTCGCTTGCCAGTGCAATTCTTCAACGTTAAGAATTGCCAGAGGCTGCGTCATTTAGAGGTCACCCACCTGTCTTGTGCAGGTTCAATTACGGCTTCGGAACGGCAATCGCGGATTTCCCTCTTGCCAGATACCGCGAATCGTGAATCGTAGATCGTGATTCGTTCGTCACGCTCATGCGGTCCGTGATTACGCGGCTTTTTGTTTCTAAACCCAGATCACCGTATGAAAGTCCTCATGTTCGGAGACGTGGTGGCGAAGCCCGGCCGAATCGCCGTGCTCGAACGTATCCAGGATCTCCGCGAACAACACCAGATCGACCTCGCAATCATGAACGCGGAGAACCTCGCGGGCGGCTTTTCCGTCACTCCATCACTCTGCGAACATCTCTTTGCCAATGGCATCGACGTAATGACGTCCGGCAATCACATCTTCGACAAGAAAGAAGCCATCGACTACATCCGCAAGCAGCCACGACTGATCCGGCCCGCAAACTACCCGCCGAACACTCCGGGAAGCGGTTACTGGGTTGGTGAGGTGCAGGGCGTTCCAGTAGCGGTGGCAAATGTGATGGGACGAGTGTTTATGCCGCCATCGGACGATCCGTTTCGCGTAATCGACCATGTGATGAAGTCAGTGCCGGACGAGGTGAAGGTGCGAATCGTGGACGTGCACGCTGAAGCGACGTCCGAAAAGGTCGCAATGGGTTGGCACCTCGACGGGCGTGTTTCAGTCGTCGTCGGTACGCACACCCACGTCCAAACAGCCGACGAGCGAATTCTGCCGGAAGGCACAGCTTATCTAACTGATCTTGGAATGACGGGCAGCTATGCCGGAGTGATCGGAATGAACAAAACTGATGTGATTGCGCGTTTCACGTCGGTGATCGCGAAACGCGCTGAGCATTCGAGTGGTCAGGTGCGCATCTGCGCGGCGGTCATCGATATCGACGAAACCAGCGGTCGCGCGCGATCCATCGAGCGCCTCAGCCTGGACCACAATCAGTAAGAAACTCGTCTACTCCTGCTTGCCGATCCGCCGCAGGCTTCTCGCTAATCCCGCACGCCGCTCGACTTCCGATTTCAGATCAGGCCGTAGTTTCACACATTCGTCGAGATCTGCTTGCGCTTGTGGTTCCTGTCCGAGATACACCCGCGCAATACCGCGGTTGCAATACGCCCACGCGAGTGACGGTTTGTTTTCAATTGCCCGATCGAAATTCTCGATCGCGCGTTCCATGAATCCTTTGTACATCCACGCGGTGCCGAGACCCTGATACGCCCAGGCCATACTTGGCGAGAGCTTGATGGCGCGTTCGAAATCGACGATAGCCGTGTCGAAATCTTTCAATCCGAGGTAGACATAGCCGCGGTGGTAATACGGCTCCGCCATTTTGTCGTTGAGTTCAATCGCGCGGTTTAGATCGGTCAGGGCGCCCTGGTGGTCCCCCATGTCGAGTCGCAGGCTGCCGCGATTGCTGAACGCCTGAAACAAGTTCTTATCGAGGGCGATTGCGCGGTCGAGATCCTTTATGGCCGCCGTCGTTTCCATCTGCGCCCGTTGGACCGCCGCACGATTCAGATATGCGACGGCTAGAGTTGGCCGGATGCGGATCGCCTGGTTGAGATCGGCGAGCGCTCCTTCCAAATCGCCCTTCTGGTAACGAGCAAGGCCGCGATTGCTGTAAGCATTGGCAATGAACGGATCGACAACGACGATATTGCTGTCGCTTGACGCGTCGGCTCCGCCGGTGAACGCATTTCCGGACCGGTTACTTGATTTCCCACTGTCGAGACGGGAGCTCAACGTAATCGCGCGTGTGTAGTCTTCGATCGCGCCATCGAGATCGCCGTTGCCGGCTTTCTTCATTGCGTTCTTGAAGTTATTGACAGCGGCCTCAGACGTTTGGGCCGTATTGGAAACGGGAAATGATAGAGCGAGAACGACGACGGCAAAGAATAACGCATAGCGGCGCATGGAACGACTCCTTCGATTGAAGCTCGCCACCAGGTGCGCTAAGATGCGGGGCGTCGACGATACAGCTTTGAGCGCCGCGAGGCGATCGAACTTGTGTTGTCATCCGAGCCTCGTTGTTATCGCAACTAACAACGAGGCTTTCCTTTAAAACGATCTCAATCGAGAAAAGTTACAAAAAAGCCGAGAGCGATCTCTAATTTTGAAACACCGTCAGCAGTTGTGTTGTGACGAGGAAGTGAGTGTCTGATTTTTTGGTTGGACATACGAGAAAGCAGTTTCCCGCAAAGGCGCCAAGACGCAAAGAAAGATTGAGGATCAAAGTTAGATCGTCTCACTCAGAACGTTAATGTTTTCTTTGCGTCTTGGCGCCTTTGCGGGAAACTACTCAGGTGCTGTTTCAGTGGGAACAACTGCACCGGGATGAGTCTTGATGATCGGAGGAGACAACAATCGTTGCGCAT
>Ga0209387_1000079_pt1 | contig 27187 bp, 22 predicted proteins | sample NCControl_FD_187515 | JGI IMG/M metagenome (GOLD analysis project Ga0209387, IMG submission 187515) | Agricultural soil microbial communities from Utah to study Nitrogen management - NC Control (SPAdes) (version 2) | ecosystem: Environmental > Terrestrial > Soil > Agricultural land | place: USA...
GACGGGCCTTCAAGATCACCAGTAACAGCTGGGAGTACACCGGTGACGGCCAGTCGCTGGCGCTTCAGGCCGGCGCGGTGCTGCAGGATATGGAGTTCGTACAATTCCATCCCACCGGCATGGTGTGGCCTCCGAGTGTGCGCGGCATCCTGGTCACCGAGGGGGTACGGGGCGAGGGCGGCGTGCTCAAGAACAGCGAGGGGCGCCGGTTCATGTTCGAGGACATCCCCGAGAACTACCGGGCCCAGACCGCCGACACGCCGGAAGAAGGCTGGCGCTATGTGACCGGCGACAAGGACGCCCGCCGGCCCCCGGAGCTTCTGACCCGCGATCACGTGGCCCGCTGCATCGTCCGGGAGGTCCGCGAAGGCCGGGGCAGTCCCCATGGCGGGGTGTTTCTCGACATCGCGTGGATCAAGGAGAAGATTCCCAAGGCGGCCGAGCACATCCGCAAGAAGCTCCCCAGCATGTACCATCAGTTCAAGCAGCTGGCCGGCATCGACATCACCACCACCCCCATGGAAGTGGGACCCACCACCCACTACATCATGGGCGGGATCCGGGTGGACGGCGATTCGCAGATGAGCACCCTGCCCGGACTCTTCGCGGCCGGCGAAGCGGCGGCCGGGCTGCACGGAGCCAACCGGCTCGGAGGCAACTCGCTGTCCGATCTGCTGGTCTTCGGCAAGCGGGCCGGCGAATTCGCGGCCGAGTTCGCCCGGGGCCATCCCGCCCTTCCACCCGACGGCGGCGAGGTCAACGAGGCGGCGCGGGACGCGCTGGCGCCGTTCGACCGGTCCAACGGAGAAAGCCCCTACGCGGTCCAGCACGATCTCCAGGACCTGATGCAGACCCAGGCCGGCATCGTGCGCACCGAATCGGACCTGCTCCAGGCGCTGGAGGGCCTGGTGCAGCTCCGGCGGCGCGCCGCCGCGGTCGGGGTGACCGGAAACCGGGAATTCAATCCGGGCTGGCACACCGCGCTCGACCTGCGCCACTTGCTCACCGTCTCGGAGGCCATCGTGACCGCCGCGCTGGCCCGGAAGGAGAGCCGGGGGGGACACTTCCGGGAGGACTTCCCCGAGAAGCGGACCGAGTTCGGAGGGTTCAATTTCGTGTTGCGTCCCGGCGCCGACGGCGGGATGGAGCTGGACCGGGAGCCCATTCCGCCGCTGCGTGAGGATCTCAAGCAGCTGGTGGAGGAATTCAAATAGGTGCTGTCAGCTATCAGCTATCGGATGCACCGAAAGGCCACGATGCCCAACGCCACATTCCAGCTTTTTCGGGGAGACTCGGGCCAGGGCGAGCTCATCTCCTACCAGACCCCGGTGTCCGAGGGGATGGTCGTACTCGACGCGGTCCACGACATCCAGGCGACCCAGGCCACCGATCTCGCGGTGCGGTGGAACTGCAAGGCGGGGAAATGCGGGTCCTGCTCCGCCGAGATCAACGGGAACCCCCGGCTGATGTGCATGACCCGGCTGGACGAGCTGGATCTCTCCCGGCCGGTCACGGTGGAGCCGATCCGGGCCTTTCCGCATCACCGCGACCTGGTCGCCGACGTGAGCTGGAACTATCGCGCCAAGCAGCAGATCCGGAAGTTCACCCCCCGTCCTCCCGACGCGCCCGACGGAACCTGGCGCATGCAGCAGGAAGACGTGGACCGGGTGCAGGAGTTCCGCAAGTGCATCGAGTGCTTCCTCTGCCAGGACGTCTGTCATGTCCTCCGGGATCACCACCTCCACGAGGAGTTCATCGGCCCCCGGCACCTGGTGTACGTGGCGGCGCTGGAGATGCACCCACTCGATACCCTGGATCGCCGGGACGAGCTGCGCAAGGCGCAGGGCATCGGCTATTGCAACATCACCAAGTGCTGTACCGCGGTCTGTCCCGAGGGGATCAAGATCACCGACAACGCGATCATTCCGCTCAAGGAACGGGTGATGGACCACGCCTTCGACCCGCTGGTCAAGCTGGCCGGCATGGTCCGAGGCAGGATCGCAGGTCCTTGACGCGGGAATAGCGCGTAGCGAAGAGCGAAGAGCGAAGAGAAACTGTGGCTTCGTTCTGCGCGATTCGCTATTCCCTGTTTAACGGGAGAGAATAATGTTCGAACTCAAACCCATCTTGGCGGGCTCGATCCCCGCCGCCCTGGCCAAGGCCGAACGCTACCGGCTGCTCAACGAGCCGGAAGCGGCTGAAAGCATTTGCCTCGACATTCTGGAAGTGGAGCCGGATCACCAGGGCGCGCTGGTCAATCTGCTGCTGGCCCGCACCGACCGTTTTGACGAGACCATGGCCTCCGGACTGCTCAAGGCGAAAGAGGTCCTCCCCCGGCTGCATGACCGGTTTGCCCGCGCCTACTACGAGGGCGTGATGTACGAGCGGCACGCCACCGCGTTGCTCCGCTCCGGCCGTCCCGGCACGGGGGGGATGGCCTACGAAGCCTTCCGGACCGCGATGGAGCACTACGAGCGGGCCCTCGCGCTCCGTCCCGGCGACAATGACGAGGCCACGCTCCGCTGGAACACCTGCGCCCGGATCCTGAATGACTCGCCCCACCTCGCCCCCCGGGGCGAGGACCGTTACGAACCCGTGCTGGATGACTGACCTCATGCGAACTCGCCTGCTCGCCGCCGTTGTTCCGTTGCTGCTCGTGCTCCCTTCCCGCGGGGCCGACCCCAGGCTCAAGCAGGAAGCGGTGGCCGGAGTCGAGCAGCGCGCCGTGAAGCTCACCGGGTTGAGCGATCAGATCTGGGCCTTTGCCGAGACCGCGCTCCGGGAGACCCGCTCCGCGGCCCTGCTGGCCGATTACGCCGAGCAGCAGGGCTTCCGGGTAACCCGCGGGGTGGCGGGGATGCCGACGGCGTTCGTCGCCGAATTCGGAAGCGGTCAGCCCGTCATCGGCATCCTGGGCGAGTATGACGCCCTGCCGGGGATCTCCCAGAAGGCGGTGCCCCGGCGCGAGGCGCTGGCCGCGGGGGCGGGCGGTCACGGCTGCGGGCACAACCTGTTCGGCGTGGCCAGCCTGGGTGCCGCCGCCGCGGTCAAGGACCTGATCGCGAGCGGCAAGCTCAAGGGGACGGTGCGCTTCTACGGCACGCCGGCGGAGGAATCGGTGGGCGGGAAAGTCTACATGGCCCGGGAGGGCCTCTTCAAGGATGTGGATGCCATGCTGGTCTGGCATCCCGGCGATCGGATCCAGTCCGACAACGGGAGCAGCCAGGCCATCGTCGATTTCGTGGTGGAGTTCCGGGGCAAGACCGCGCACGCCGCGTTCGATCCCTGGAACGGGCGGAGCGCTTCGGACGCGACCGAGGCGTTCGTCAACGGCGTCAACCAGCTCCGGGAGCACGTCCGCCCCTCGGTGCGGATGCACTACACGGTGCAGCGGGCCGGCGATGTGCCGAACGTGGTGCCCGACTACGCCAAGGTCTGGATGTGGGTGCGCGATTCCAAGGGGACCGGGATCGAGCCGGTGCTGGCGCGGGTCCGGCAGATCGCCGAGGGAGCCGGCCTGATCGCCGGAGTCGAGTCCAAGCTCACCATTCAGGCCGGCGACTACGAGATCCTGGTCAATCACGCCGGGGCCCGCCTGCTCGATCAGAACCTGAAGTGGCTGGGCCCGATCAGCTACACCGCCGAGGAGCAGGAGTTCGCCCGGACCATTCAGCGCGCGGTCGGCATCGAGGAGCGCGGCGTGGTCGGCCTGGTCCAGCCGATTCGCGATCCGGCGCCCTCGGCGCCGGAAGGCGGCTCCACCGATGTCGGCGACGTGAGCTGGCTGGTGCCGACCATCAATCTGACCGTGACGACCGGCGTGTGGCAGTCGCCCTGGCACGCCTGGCCGGTGGTGGCGACCGGGGGGATGTCGATCGGCCACAAGGGCATGGTCTACGCCGCGAAGGCGCTGGCGATCACCGCGGTGGATCTCTTCGTGGATCCCGCGCTCCGGAACGCGATGCGGGCCGAATTCACCAAGCAGACCCAGGGATTCGTCTACAAGCCGTGGATTCCGGCGGGCCCTCCGCCGGTTCCGTGAAAGACTGGGGAAGGGGGGAAAACCAGGAGAAGGGGGAAGGGGAAGACAACGGGAAGCGGAAACGGGCTTGCGGCGATTGGCGCCATAGCGCGGGGAAACGGAACCGCGGATCCCGGCGAACGATGCCATACTGGAGAAATGGCAGACTACCGATCCCTTCAGGCCTGGAAGTCCGCGAGAGCGGTCACCGGTCTCACGGTCCGGATATATCGGCAATCGAGAAAGAACGCCCCCATGGCGTTTCTCGAGCAGCTATGCCGAGCCGCGCTTTCCGTCCAGCTCAACATCGCAGAGGGGTATGCCCTGGGTACTCGGCCCCAGTTCCGGAGACACCTCGCCATCGCCTTTGGGTCGGTGGTCGAAGTCGATGAGCTGCTCACCACGTCGTTGGAAGAGCACCTGATCGAAGCGGAACTGGGAGCCCTCGCGCTGACCGAGTGCCGGCGCTCCAAGCGGACCTTGCTCGGCCTGCTTAAGAAGTTTCGGCCTCTGCGTTGAACCCCTTTCCCAGTCTTCTTCCTCAGTTTTCCCCCTTCCCCCAGTCTTCCCCCTTCCCCATGTTCCCGCATGACCTTTTTCAACCTGCACGAAGTCGAGGCCATGGCGCGGGAGATTCTTCCCGCGCCCACCTTCGATTACTTCGCCGGCGGCGCGAACGACGAGATCACCCTCCATGCCAACCGGCGCGCCTTCGAGGAGATCACGATCCGGCACCGGGTGCTGGTGGACGTGAGCCGCCGGGACCTGGCCGTCTCCCTGCTCGGCGCTCCTTCGCCCGCCCCGCTGATCGTCGCGCCGATGGCCTTCCAGCGGCTGGCCCATCCCGACGGCGAGCTGGCCACCGCGCGGGCTGCCGCGTCGCTCGGCCTGACCATGGCGCTCAGCACCTTCTCCACGGTGTCGCTGGAAGAGGTGCGCGCCGCCAGCGCCGCGCCGCTCTGGTTCCAGCTCTACGTGCATCAGGACCGGGGCATCACCCGCGGGCTGGTGGAACGGGCCGCCGCGGCTGGGTACGCGGCGCTGGTGCTGACGGTTGATGTGCAGGAGATCGGCCGGCGAGAACGGGACGAGCGCAACGCCTTCCGGCTGTCCCCGGCGCTCCGGGTGGCCAATTTTCTTCCCGATGCCAGCGCGCCGCTGCAGGGCGGCGCCGAAGGATCCGGCCTCGCCAGCTTCATCCACGGCATGCGGGACGCCTCCTTTTCCTGGAAAGATCTCGACTGGCTCGGGGCGATCTCCCCGCTGCCGCTGGTGCTCAAGGGCCTGGTCCGGGCCGATGATGCCCGGCGGGCGGCGGAGCACGGTGTCGCGGGAATCGTCGTCTCCAACCACGGCGGGCGACAGCTCGACACCGGTATTCCGAGCCTCCGCGCCCTTCCGGAGGTGGCCGAGGCGGTGGGCGACCGGGTGCTGGTGATGATGGACGGCGGGGTGCGCCGGGGGACCGACGTGGTCAAGGCGCTCGCCCTGGGGGCGCGCGCCGTGATGATCGGGCGCCCGCTCCTCTGGGCCCTGGCGATCGGAGGAGAGGCGGGGGTGCGGCGGGCGCTCGAGCTGCTGATCCGCGAGCTCGATCTGGCCATGGCGCTGTCGGGCACACCCGCCCTCTCCGACATCACCCGCGATCTGCTGGCATGAGCTGGACCCAGCGCTACGATCCCGCCGGATCGGCGCTCCTCTCCACCCTCGCCGCCGCGCTCCCTATCGTCGTGCTGCTGGGCTCGCTCGCCTGGCTTCGCCTCCGGGCTCACCTGGCGGCGCTGGCAGGTCTGGCCGCCGCCCTGCTGGTCGCGATGCTGGTCATCGGAATGCCCGGAGGAATGGCGCTCCGGAGCGCGGCACTGGGCGCCGCCTTCGGACTCTTCCCCATCGGCTGGATCGTGCTGAACGTGATCTTCCTCCACCGCCTGGTGGAGCGGCGTGGCCTGCTCGACGCGCTCCGTCAGGGGGTCACCCGGATCACCGCCGACAAGCGGCTCCAGCTCCTGCTGGTCGCCTTCTCCTTCGGTGCGTTCATCGAAGGGGCGGCCGGATTCGGCACCCCGGTGGCCGTCACCGGGGGAATCCTCATCGCCCTGGGATTCGGACCGCTCCAGGCGTCTGGCCTCGCGCTCATCGCGAATACGGCGCCGGTCGCCTTCGGGGCGCTGGGCACGCCCATCGTCGCGCTCTCCGCCGTGACCGGGCTCGACCTCCACGCCCTGAGCGCGCAGGTAGGGCATCAATTGCCGGTCTTCTCACTGATCGTTCCGTTCTGGCTGATCTGGGCCTATGCGGGATGGCGCCGCATGCTGGAGGTATGGCCGGCCATCCTGGTGGCGGGGGCGGCCTTCGCGCTGCCCCAGTACCTGGTGGCCACGCTGCATGGTCCCTGGCTGGTGGACATCGTGGCGGCAGCCTGCAGCATGGCGGCGCTGACGGGCTTCCTGAGAGTCTGGCGGCCCTCGCTCAGGGAATCGGGAGTCGCGAAGCGGGAAGAGGAAAAATCTCATGTCCCCGCACTCGCCTGGCTGCCCTGGGTCACCCTCACCGGCTTCGTTTTCCTCTGGGGACTGCCCCAGGTCAAGAACGCGCTCAACACCCTGTCCGCGCCCCGGCTCGCCGTGCCCGGACTCCACAACCTGGTGGAACGCGCCCCACCCATCGTCGCCCAGCCGGCGCCGGAGGCTGCGATCTTCACCCTCAACTGGCTCTCGGCCACCGGCACCGCCATCCTGCTCGCCGCGCTGCTCACCGCGCTCCTGCTCCGCTACTCGATCCGCGAGCTGGCCAACGAGTGGCTGGCGACGCTCCGGGTGGTGCGGGTGTCGCTCCTCACCATCGCGCTGATGCTGGCGCTGGGCTACGTGACCCGGTACAGCGGCGAGGACGCCATTCTGGGCCTCGCATTCGCGCAGACCGGGGTCTTTTATCCCTTCTTCGGAACCCTGCTCGGATGGCTCGGCGTCGCGCTGACCGGCTCGGACACCTCTTCCAACGTGCTGTTCGGCAGCCTGCAACGGATCACCGCGGAGCAGCTGGGACTGGATCCGGTGCTGATGGCGGCGGCAAATTCGTCCGGTGGGGTGATGGGGAAGATGATCGATGCCCAGAGCATCGTGGTCGCCAGCACGGTGACCCGCTCGGAGGGTCAGGAGGGAGCCATTCTCCGCTACGTCTTCTTCCACAGCGTTGCCCTCGCGTGCCTGGTCGGGCTGCTGGTGACCCTGCAGGCGTATTGGTAGTGAGCGGTGAGCGGTGAGCGGTAACCTGCCGTCCTACCGTCCAGGAACCTCCCGCCCTTACTCTTCAGTCATGTCAACTGCAACCTGCCGCTTCGCGGGCCTCATGCTGCTCGTCGCGTGCTCGCAGAGCGCGCCCCCCGCTCAGCCGCTGCTCGAGCTCAACGATGCGGTGCAGCCCTCGCGGGTCCGCACCCTGCTCCGGATTCTCGCCGCCGACAGCATGGAGGGCCGCCAGGCCGCCAGCCCGGGCTACGCCCGGGCTGCGAAATTCGTCGCCGAGGAGATGCAGCGGCTCGGCCTGGTCCCCGCCGGCGACAGCGGCTATTTCCAGCGGGTGGCCGCCGTGCGGACCCCGCAGGGTCGCCTGGTGGTCCTCCCGGATTTTTCGGCGTGGGATACCATCCCGGCCGCCCAACGGGTGCTCGACGTGAATGTGGTGGGATTGATCGAAGGCACGGACCCGGAGCTTCGGGAAGAGGTGGTCGTCGTGGGAGCCCATCTCGACCACGTGGGTATCACCGGCCGACCGGGCGCCCGCTGCCCCGCCGTCGGCGCCGACAGCATCTGCAACGGCGCCGACGACGACGCGTCCGGCGTCGTCACCGTGCTGGAATCGGCGCGGGTCCTCCGCGCTGGCCCGCCGCCCGGGCGCACCGTGGTGTTCATCGCGTTTGCCGGCGAGGAGGGAGGCCCCTCGGGGTCGCGCTGGTACATCGAGCACCCGGTTCGTCCCCTCGCCAAAACCGTGGTGCAGCTCCAGATCGAGATGGTGGCGCGGCCCGATTCGCTCGCTGGAGGTCCCGGCAAAGCCTGGCTCACCGGGTACGAGCGCTCCGACGTCGGCGAGATGCTGGCCGCCGCGGGAATACCGGTCGTCGCCGATCCGCGGCCGGCCCAGAACTTCTTCCGGCGGAGCGACAACTACCGCTTTGCCATGGCGGGGATTCCCTCGCATGCCCTTTCCTCGTTCGGCATGCACACCGACTATCACAACGCCGGAGACGGCGCCGAGCGGGCGGACTTCGATCACATGGCGATCGTGGTAGGCGAGGCGGCCAAAGCGGTGCGGCTGCTGGCCGGCGGACCCCGGCCCCAATGGAAGCCGGACGGGCGTCCGGTTCCTCCCCCTCCGGCACCAGTCAGACCCCCCGCCCCCTAAATATTGGGGCCGGTGGCGCCGGGTGCCTGGGTGAGCAGAGCGGCAAGGCGTGAGGAATCGAGATTGCCGCCGGAGATCACGCAGCACATGGTACCCCCGCCCGCCTTTCCCGAGAGCGCCGCGGCCAGCGAAAGCGCTCCAGCGCCTTCGGCCACGATATGCATCCGCTCCACCAGCATGCGGATCGCCTCAGCGGCCTGTTCCAGGCTCACCATCGCCGATCCATCGATGAGCGTCTTGATCATCGGCCACATTTCCGGAAGCAGGCTGGCGGATCCGGCGCCGTCCACGAAGCTGGGTGTGTAGGTCACCGTCTTGGGAGCGCCGGCTTCGAGCGAGGGGGTGAGCGGAGCGGCAGTCTCGATTTCACAGGCAATCACCCGCGCTCCAGGCTGCAGCGCCTTGAGCGCACTGGCAATCCCGCAGGCGAGTCCGCCGCCCCCGAAGGGCACCAGCACTTTTTCGACGTGGGGCAGATCCTCGAGGATCTCGGTGGCCACGGTCGCGTTCCCCGCCATGACGTCCGGGTCCGCGACCGGGTGGACGAAGCAGCCTTCCACTCCGGGGTACCGGCGCTCGAGCAGGACCTTCCACCAGCGTTCGAACGTCACCGGAATGATCTTGGCTCCAAGCCGGTCGAGCGCCGCCAGCTTGGTCGCGGGAGCGTGATCCGGGACAATCGCGGTGAAGGGAACGTTCCGCTCCCGGGCGCAGTAGGCCAGGCCGAGCGCCATGTTGCCCGCGCTTGCGGTGTAACAACCTTTTTTCAGCACCTCGGGATCGATCGCGGCGATGGCGTTGCGCGCCCCGCGGATCTTGAAGGATCCGACCGGCTGGAGCGTCTCGAGCTTGAGCCAGATTTCCCTGGGACCGTCATAGGGAAACCGAACCAGCGGGGTCCGCACCGCGCTGTCCTTGATGCGGGCGCGCGCCTGGCGGATGGCGTCGAGAGGAATACGCTCGGGAAGCGGTTCAGCCACTCGATTGTCTCCTGATCAGGCCCCTAACCTGGGGCTGGGTATCCGGACGCGCCACCGAGACCTATCGCCGGCGGCCCCCGCGCCGGGGCGGATGCCGGTGCCGCTGCTTCTCGAAGCGGCCACTGGGCTGGGCCAGGAGCTGCCGGAGCTCGGGGAGGGAATCGGCGCGGAGCGGCGGCGCGCCTCCCCGGACCACCGCGAAGCGGAGGGGGCGGTCCAGTGTGGGGAGCTCCTCGCTGCTGAGCCGCCGCCCCTGGCCCTCGCGAAGCCGCAGGCGAACCACCGCCTGCCCTCCCGCAACTTCATAATCGAGCGGAACCGCGTCACCCCGGAGCCGGATCATGGACGGCAACGCATCCAGCCGGCGCCGCTCCGATTCCGCCACCATGGTCTCCGGCTCGAGCAGCAGCGGTGTCTCGAGAAACTGCTTCCAGCTCTCCACTGGTTCGAGCTGGGCAAGCAGCCGCTCCAGCAGCGCCGGGTCGGATGCGATCTCCAGCGTTCCGCCGGAGCGGCGCCACCACTCCCGGAGCGTGGCCGCGGCCCGGCGGATTCTCCCCTGATCGGGATGGGGCGTTTCCCCTTCGAGCAGAGCGCGGGCGAGACCGAGCCGCGTCGCATCGCGCAGCTCGGCTGGTATGGCGCCGCCGAGCGGCTCGATGTCGGTTTCCAGCTCGAACCCGAAATAGGTGAGCCGCCGCGACACCGCGAGCTGCTGATGTTTTCGGGGACCGGTGAGCACGATGGTCGGCGGCCCCAGCGTGGCATGCCGGCGCACCATCTCGTAGGCAATGGTGGTGCCCTCGACCGACGCCCGGGCAACGCCGAAGCGGTCGGCGAAGAAGCGAATGCTGCCGGCAATCGCCCCCCAGCTTCCGGCAACCGAGGTTTTGGATACCCGGACTTCCTGACCATCGGCGGTGTGCTCGTCGATGACCAGATCGAAGGGCATGACCCGCGCGACCAGCTCGGCAAAGTGCTGCCGAAGGTCCCGGCTGGCATAGGGCATGGTGCGCGGCAGCGGGAGCTCGAGGGACCGGTAGACCGAGGCAGTGCCCATGGCGGCATCCTCGATCGCTTTCATGAGGACCCCGCGCCGCTCTCCCCATTCCGCCAGCCCTTCGTCGAAGACGTGGCGGGGCAACCCGTATACCTCGCCGAGCGCGCCGTGCTGGTTCACCGCCTCGGCGTAGAGGTTGTATGCGGTGAGATGATCGCTCCCCTGCACCAGCACCCCGTGCAGCTCCCGTTCCTCCCGGGTCATCCGGTGCAGCGAATCGATATTGGAGCAGACCGCGACCAGCGGGACCAGTTCGGGCTCGGCCTGAATGAGCAGCTCGGCCCAGGCACGATCCACCGGCATCGCCTCCACTTCCCTGCCGAATTCGGTGAGCCGCCCGCCGGCCACCAGTCCCCGGGTGGTGAGCAGCTCGACCGCGCGCCGGTAGGCCACCCGGTCCAGCGCCACCGGAAGATCCAGATCACCGGCATCCACGCCCAGCGCCGCGCAGGTGAGCGCCACCCGCTCGGCGTCCCCCGCGAGCTGGAATTCGGGCGGAGTCGGGCGCAGCGATTCGAAATCGAGGGGCCGGTCGGAGAGAATGGTCACCTCGCCTTTGGGCACCCGGCCGTGCACCCGTCCGGCCATCTGGAGAATCTCGTTCGCACCCAGGTAGGTCCGGTGGAGCACGTTGCGGCCCCGGTCCACTTTGTTGCCATAGCGTGCGTCGTAGATCACCACGGTGTCGAGGCCCGGGATGTTGAGCGCCGACTGGCCCGCGGCGGTCATCGCCAGGAGAAACGGCCGGTCCACCTGTCCTTCGAGGAAGGGACGGATGACCCGGATCGGCTCGCCCCCGTGATAGAACGCCGCGGCCAGACGGGGCCAGCGCTCCGTCAGGTCGGCGGCCAGCCGTTCGACCTCGGCGCGAGTGGGCACGAACACCGCGACACCCCGCCGCTCCTTGATGATGTGACGGAGAAACCGGTCGTCGAGGAATTCCTCGACGTCCTTGGCCACCACGCTCACCTTGGCCCGCAGCCTGGGATCGAAGGCGCTGGTCTCCAGCACCTCGGCGCTTCCCAGGTAGGCGGCGTAGAAGGAGGGATCCACGGTGGCCGAAAGCCAGATGAACCGGCACCCGGCCCGTTTTCCCAGGGCGAGACACAGCTCCAGCTCGGCCGAGGTCTGATGAATCTCGTCGGCAATCAGGGTGTCGCGGGAGTCGATCAGATCGTCCTGGAACCAGCGCCGCGCGATGCCGGTGGTAATGATGACGACGTTCCAGGACGGAGTCTCCGGCGTGGCTTCGCGCTCCCGGTTCACCACGCCGTACTTCAGGGTTTCGCCGAGGATCGCCTGGGCAATCGGGCGGATCGAGAGGGTCTTGCCGGTTCCGGTCCCGGCCACGATGCCGAACGGTTTCCCGGCCGCGGCCCATTGCCACAGCTCGGGTCCGTGCTTCTCCTGGAGGAGGGTAGGTACGTTGATTCCCAGCGCCAGCTCGATGGTTTCGCAGGCCGCGCGGGTCGGCGCAATCACGATAACCCGGCCCCTCGGGTGACGGGCGCTTCGGAAGGCCGCCGGGTCGAGAGGGAGATGGTGGTCGCGGATCGGATGCATTGTCCGCGGAACTTAACGCCCCGCTACGGATTCATCCGCACCCGGACGCCGCCCAGGATGATGATCGAGCGGTTCTTGATGTCGTTGGCCTCGGCGGACTGGTCCAGCCGGGAGAGCCCGAGATCATAGCGGATGGAGAAAGTGGCCCGGCCGATGTCGGCGCCCAGCCCGAAAATGACGCTGGAGTCGAAGGAGCGGAGCGCGTCGGTCTCTTCGTCGGTATCGCAATCTCCGGCGAGCTCGTTGCCGCCCTGGGCAAGGGTCAATCGGCATCCCACCCGGTAAGCCACGCCCGGTCCCGCGAAGAGAAAGCCGGTCACCCCGCCGGGAGCGCCGAGCGGAAACATCGCCTTCACCAGCAGGGGGATCTGAAGGTAAGTCAGCTTCGCGGTGGCGCTCAGTCCGCTCTCCTCCGACTTGATCCCCTTGTCCACCATCAGGAACTGGGGCTCCAGCGCCAACAAGCCGCCGAACCCGAAGGTTGCGAAGGCCCCCACCGCCGTGCCGATCACCAGCTTGCTGTTGCCCCCGATGTCTTCGCCCCCGGCCTTGGAAAAGGAAAGCCCGAGCAGACCGCCATAGCTAAAGCGGCTGGACTGGGCGCCAAGCGGCGCAGCGCCGGCGACGATGAGCACAATGAGGCCAAGCAGGCGGACAAATCGGGTCATCTGCGAGCTCCGGAGTGAGCGGGCGCGGCCAAAAGGATCAGGAGGAACCTCGCCTGACCGCGAACGGCCTGCAAGCCGGAAAACAGAAGACCCCGCTCGAGAGCGGGGCCTTCCGAACCCAGGCGGGGAGCCATGGGTCTTTTGGACTCGGCCGGGGAAAGTTGAAGCCACAGGAGGCTTCGAGGTAGGACGGCCGGGTCCCGTTCCTGGGTGGAGCTAGTTGCCGCCCCGGCGTCCGCCCCGGCGATCGTCGCGCCGGTCATCGCGTCGGTCATCCCGCCGGTCGTACCGGTCATCCCGCCGGTCGTCGCGCCGATCGTACCGGTCATCCCACCGGTCGTCGTCGTAGCGGCCGTCCCGGCGCCATTCGCGATCGTCGTACCGGTCGTAGAAATCGTCGTCATCGATCCGGTAGAACCGGCCGCCGCGCTCATAGAGCCGGACCCGGTCCCAGCCGCGACGGTGATGATCGTAGTACCCGTCGCCGCGCCGGTCGTAATAGACCACGATAACCCGGGCCTCCCGGCGGAACTTCTTGAACCAGCCATGATTGAAGCCGCGATCCCTGACCCGGATCCATTCGACCCGGCCTACATGACGGGGACGGTATCGGTAGTCGTACCGGTCCCGATCTCCGATGATGACCCGGCCGCTGACCGGCCCGCCACCAATGCGGATGTCCGCTTCCACCCGCTGTGCCGCTGCCGGGGTCGCCGTAAGCAGGGGCAAGAGAAAGGCGGAGCTGAGTACTAGGTTGCGTGCGCTCACGGTGTCCTCCCGGAAAAGAGCGGTGTTGCGAGCTCTTCCTAATGCGAGCGGTGTGCCATTTCCCATCCCCTTGCCTGGCAACAGGATACGGCCCAGAACCGGGCGGTACTGTCCCCGCCCCCGGACAGCGAGGACCGCGATGCGGGACATCCCGCCGGTCGGCCCGGAGGTATATTCGGCGCGGCAACTCCTCTCTGGCGGGGTTCGGGAATGCACGGATTCAAGGTGTCGGTCTGCAAGGAATACCTGGGGTTCTCGTCAGCTCACTTCATCACCCTGTCAGGGCACCAGTGCGAATCGCTGCACGGGCACAACTACCGGATCGGGGTGACGGTGGAAGGAGACGTGGACCCCGAGTGCGCCTTCGTGGTGGATTTCGGGGTGATCAAGCGAATGGTGCGTCCCCACGTCCAGTCCATGGATCACAAGGTCCTGCTCCCGACCCGGAACCCCAAGCTCACCCTGGTGCAGGACGGCGATCGGACCGTGGTCGAGTACCAGGGCGCCACCCGGTTCGTGTTCCCGGCCTCGAATGTGGCGCTGCTGCCGATCAGCAATACCACGGCGGAGATGATCGCGGAGTATCTGGCCAACCAGTTCCGCGACGACCTGCGGAAGGAGGGCCTGACTCGGCTGGAGGCGATCGAGGTGGAAGTTGAAGAGAGTTTTGGGCAGTCGGGGTATTACAAGTTGGCAATGGGGAGTGGGCGATAGGCAATGGCGGGCAACAGGCAACAGGCAACAGGCAACAGGCAACAGGGGAATCCACGATGGCTAAAGACCTTGCGCTTTCAGAGTCGGAGATCCGCGGCAGGCTGGGCGGAATTCCGGGCTGGAGCTTCGAGGAGGGGGCGCTTCGGCGAACTTACAAGACCGATGGCTGGCGAGGCTCGATGCTGGTCGCCAACGCTATCGCGTTCATCTGCGAGGCGGCCGACCACCACGCCGACCTGACGGTGACCTGGCCGGCGGTGCGGGTGGCGCTCTCCACTCACAGTGCCGGCGGGATCACCCCCAAGGATTTCGAAGTGGCGGAGCTGATCGAGCAGCAGGTGAGCTGGAAGCCGCCCGCCGGGAGCGCGCTGGTGGGACCGCCGAAACCGTTCGTGAGTTAGAGCCATCAGCCATCAGCTATCAGCCAGCAGCTGCTGAAGGCTGAAGGCTGAAGGCTGACGACTAATCGCCCAGGCTGATCCCCAGGTTGCGGGCCGTCATGATGATGCCGCTGTCCAGCGGCACCAGCTTGGGCTTCCCGATCACGCTCTTGAGCGGAACCCGCCCGACGTTGGGGGGGGTATAGACGATACAGGAGCCGAAGTCGCCGTCCCCGATGGCGCGGACCGCTCCCGAGCCGAAGCGGAGGGCCAGCAGCCGGTCGAACGTGGTGGGGGATCCGCCGCGCTGCAGGTGGCCGAGCACCAGGCTCCGGGTCTCCTTGCCGGTGCGCTCTTCGATCATCTTCGCCACTTCCTCTGCGATTCCGCCGAGCCGCTCCGACTTCCCTTCCCGCGCGGTCTCCCGCAGCACCACGTGGCCGCCCTGGGGACAGGCCCCCTCCGCGGCCACGACGATGGAGAACCGCCGCCCCCGGCGCTCCCGCTCCATGATCTTGTCGCACACCTTGTCGATATTGAAAGGGATCTCCGGGATGAGGATCACATCGGCGCTCCCCGAGAGCCCGCTGTGCAGCGCGATCCACCCGGCGTACCGTCCCATCAGCTCCACCACAAAGACCCGGTCGTGGCTTTCGGCGGTGGTGTGGACCTTGTCGAGAGCATCGGTGGCGGTTGCGACCGCGCTGTCGAAACCGAAGGTAGACTCGGTTCCGGATACATCATTGTCGATGGTCTTGGGGACGCCCACCACCGGGATGCCGGCGTGGAACAGCTCGTGGGCAATGCCCAGACTCCCGTCGCCCCCGATGGCTACCAGGGCATCGAGCCGGTGGGCGCGGAACGACTGCACCAGATCGGCGGACTTGTCGACTTCGAAGATGGTGCCGTCGTCTCGGGTGGTGGTCCAGCGAAAGGGATTCCCGCGATTGGTCGTCCCCAGGATGGTGCCGCCCAGGTGGGTGATACCACGGACCGAGTCAGGGCCTAAGGGAATAAGGCCGGGCTCCGACCCGGCCGGGCGCAACAGCCCCTCATAGCCCCTGCTGATGCCGAATGATTCCCAGCCCCGCTGATGGGCCGAGAGGACCACTGCACGAATCACCGCATTGAGGCCCGGGGCATCCCCGCCGCCGGTCGAGATCGCAATCCGCATCGGCTTCAGGACGCTACCGACCGAAGCGCAGTCACCACTTCATCCGGGGCCGCATGCCGTCCCACCCGCTTCTTGGAAAAGACCACCACCCCATCGGCGCTCACGTCGAAGACCCCCCCGGAAGACTGGATGAGCATTACCTCGGTGCCGGGAAAGGCCCGGCGAATCTCCGCCGCCAGACCGGCGGCGCGGGGCTCATAGTTTCACACCACGCAATACTGAATCGTAATCTTCATGGGTCGCTCGCGGTCGGGGGGGAAGTGGAGTCCTGGTCGAATCCTAGTCCCCCGCTCGGGGTTGGCAAAGGACCGGTTAGTTTGCTGGCATGATCGCACTCTCTCTGCTCGCCACCCTCTCCTCCGCGGCGCCGGCTCCTGCCGAGCCGGTCCGGGGGATCTACGTAAATGCCTGGGCGTTCGGCACCCGGAAATTCTATCAGCTGGTGAGTCTGGCCGATTCCACCGAGCTGAACGCATTCGTCATCGACATCAAGGACGACACCGGGTACCTGACCTATCGCTCCGCCGTCCCGACCGCGGTCCAGATCGGGGCAAACCACGAGCTGCGGGCCCCCGACGCCGCGGCCCGGGTGGCCCTGCTCCGGAGCAAGGGGATCCGGCCGATCGCCCGGATCGTGGTGGCCAAGGACCCGCTGCTCGCCACCAAGAAACCGGAGTGGTCCATCCAGCGCGCCGACGGCTCCCTCTGGACCGACCGCAAGGGAACCGCCTGGGTGGATGCGTTCAACGATTCGGTCTGGGTGTACGCTGCCGAGCTGGCGGCGGAAGCGGTCCGGATGGGATTCACCGAGATCCAGTACGATTACGTCCGGTTTCCCGACGAATCGAAGCAGCGCATGGCGACGGCAGTGTATCCCTCGCGGCGGGAGGCCGAGTCGTCGCGGGCGGGGATCACCCGGAACCTCCAGCTGCTGGCGGCCCGGACCCGGGCGCTCGGGGTCCCCTTCACCATCGACGTCTTCGGTCTCACCACCACGGCGGAAGACGACATGGGCATCGGGCAGTACTGGGAAGACCTGCTGACCTCGGCCGATGTGGTGCTCCCGATGGTGTATCCCAGCCACTACGGGCGCGGGGTGTACGGCGTCGAAAGGCCGAACGCCGAACCCTACACCATGGTCAAGCGGGCGCTACTGGACGGAATGCGGCGGGCCAAGGCCCTCATGCCCCGGAAAACCGCCGAGATCCGGCCCTATCTCCAGGCCTTCACCCTGGGTCCCCCCAGGTACACGCCGCTCCATGTGCGGGAGCAGATCCGGGCGACCTACGACAGCGGCCTCGAGGGCTGGGTGCTCTGGAATCCACGGTCGGTCTATGCCAGGGGCTATTTCATGGCCGACAGTCTTCCCGTGGACGCGGCGGCTTCCAGGCAATGAGTCGTCGCGAGGCGCGAAGCGCCGACGCGATCTCGCCGGGATTGCTTCGGGCGCTGCGCGCCCTCGCAATGACTGGGTCGCTGGCCTGTTCCCCGCTCCTTGCTCAGCGCCGGCCTTTGCCGCCGGCGGGTCCTCCGCCCGGAGCGTGGCCTTCCGCCGGACGGGATGATGCGCTGACCAGGTTCAGCCCCCTCAATCAGATCACCCTCGAAAACGTGGGCTCGCTCCGCCCGGTCTGGAGCTTCTCGACCGGCGTGCTGGGTGCCCACGAGGGAAATCCGCTGGTGGTGGGCTCGATGCTCTACCTCGAGACTCCCCACCCTAACACAGTCTATGCGCTGGACCTGGCCCAACCCGGCGCGCCGATCGCCTGGAGGTATGCGGCGCCCGGCGCGGCCCGGGCGGGGCAGCTCCCCACCGGTTGCTGTGATGCCGGAAACCGGGGACTGGCCTGGCATCCCAGCGGAAAGATCTACGCGCCACTGCTGACCGGTGACCTCGCCGCGCTCGACGCCGCGACCGGGCGCGAGATCTGGCGGGTGCGCAACGCCGATCCGCGCGCCGGCGCCACGCTCGCCGGGGCTCCCCTGGTGGCCGGCAACCTGGTCATTGTGGGCATCTCCGGGGCGGAGTATGGGGTCCGCGGCCACCTCAGCGGCTATGACGCGCAGACCGGGCGGCTGGTGTGGCGCGGCTTCAATACCGGGCCCGATGCGGAGGTCCTGCTCGAAGGCGCGGCCAACGCCTCCTACCCTTCGCATCAGGGACGGGATCTGGGGGTCTCCACCTGGGCCGCCGAGGGCTGGCGGCAGGGCGGCGGAACCAGCTCGGGGTGGCTGTCCTACGATCCGGTAGCGAACCTGGTGTACTACGGCACCGATCAACCGGCGCCCGGCAACCCTGCGCAGCGTCCCGGCGACAACAAGTGGACCTCGAGCCTGATCGCCCGCGACGCGGCCACCGGACGAGTCCGCTGGGCGCTCCAGCTCACCCCCCACGACGAGTGGGGCTATGGCGGGGCCAACGAGAGCATCCTGGCCGACCTGACGGTGGGTGGAGCGCCGGTGAAAGCACTGGTCCACTTCGATCGCAACGGCTTCGCCTACACCATCGACCGGATCACCGGCCGGATTCTGCTGGCAGAAAAGTATGGGCCGGCCAACTGGGCCCGCAGCGTGGATCACGCCAGCGGAATCCCCCAGCGCGATCCGGCCTTTGCCGCGCCACCCGCGGCGGCCGCCGGCCGTCCCCGCGGGGCGTCCGCCCCGGCGGGACCCACGGTCTGTCCTGCCGCCATGGGAACCAAGTTCCTCCAGCCCGCGGCGCACTCCCCGGTGACCGGGCACTTCTACGTGCCGCTCAATAACCTCTGCATGAGCATGGCCACCGAGGCCGCGGCATATTCTCCGGGCCGACCGTTCGGTGGCGTGCGGATCCGGATGACCCCGGGACCCGGCGGCAACCGGGGACGCTTCATCGCCTGGGACGCGAGCACCGGGACGATCGCCTGGGAAAACCGGGAGCCGCTGGCGGCGGCAGGGGGTGCACTGGCCACCGCCGGAGGGCTGGTCTTCTACGGCACCCTGGACGGATGGCTCAAGGCGGTGGAGCAGCGGTCCGGACGCGAAGTCTGGAAATTCAAGACCCCATCGGGAATCATCGGGAATCCGATCTCGTTCCTCGGTCCGGATGGCAAGGAATACATCGCGGTGCTCGCCGGCATCGGGGGCTGGTGGGGGCTGGGCGGAAACGGCGCCTTCGCGGACCTCGCGAGCCTGAGCAACCCCGGAGGGGTGCTGATGGTGTTCGGACTATGAATCCGGTTACCGCGCTGTTCCTGGCCCTGCTTCCGTTGCTGGTCCCGCCCCAGCCGCAGCAGCGTCCCCGGATTTCGGGTCCGCCCCAGCCGTTCCAGGATCGCCGGATCCGGGAGAGCTCCGGAGTGGTGGCCAGCCGCAAACACCCGGGGCTGCTCTGGACCATGAACGATTCCGGTGGCGACCCGATGCTCTTCCTCACCGATACGACGGGGGCGTCGCTCGGCGCCTTTACCGTGTCGGCCGCCACCAATGTGGATTGGGAGACCCTGGGCCGGGGACGCTGCGGCGAAGCCGAATGTCTCTTCATCGGCGACACCGGTGACAACGGCGAGCGACGCCGTTCGGTTACCCTGTATCGAGTTCCCGAGCCGGTCCCCCGCAGTCCTCCCGCTGACGCGGTGGTCGACGGCACTCGAGAGGTTCGGGTCGAGTACCCCGACCGGCCCCACGATGTCGAGGCGCTCTACGTGGAGCCCGATGGCGGTGTGGTGCTGGTCACCAAGGGGCGAACCAGCGGGATCCTCACCTTCCGGGTGCCCGCCCGGGCCTGGACCACCGGGGGCGCCGTGCGGGCGGAACGCCTCGACAGTCTTCCCATCGCGCCAAGTCTGTCGCAGGGCCGGGCGGTCACCGACGCGGCGATTTCTCCCGACGGCCGGACGGTCGTGGTGCGGACCTACCGGGAGCTCTGGTTCTTCACCCGGGCGCAGGATGGCCATCTCACCCTCGACCCGGCGCGGCCGGTGTGCGATGTGACCGGCCTGCAGCGCCAGGGCGAGGCGGTGGACTGGTGGGGAGGCGACACGCTGGTGCTCACCAGCGAGCGCGGATCGGCCCGGGACGGGACGATCGTGCTGGTTCAATGTCCGGTTCTCTGAGGTCTCGCGTCTCCCGCTGGTGGATAGCGCTCCCCCTGCTGGCCGGACTGGTGATCCTTCTCGACCATCCCCCGTCCCGCCCGCGGCACCGCGCCGAATGGCTGGATGCGGGGGGCACCCTGGTTCGCGCGGTACGGGCCGGCCAGGGCGATACCACCATCCTGCTGATCCACGGATTCGGCGAATCGCTCACCACCTGGCGCTCCGTGTTCGATCCCCTGGCCGCGCGGGCAAAGGTCGTGGCGATCGATCTGCCGGGATTCGGCGTCAGCCAGAAGCCCGACACCGTCTATTCACTCGCGGCGCAGACCGAACGCCTTTCCCGCTTCATCGACCGGTGGACCCCGGGACCGCTGATCGTCATGGGCCACTCGATGGGCGGCGAGCTGGCGGCTTCCCTCGCCCTGGCCCGCCCCGATCGGGTCGGCCTGCTGGTGCTGATCGCACCGGCTGGCTACCGGATCGGGCTCGGGTGGATCATCGATACCATGAACCCGCGCAAGGCCGCGACGGTGGGACGTTACCTCGGCCTCCGCTCTTTCATCACACCGATCCACGATCCGGGCTGGCTCGCCGAGCCCGATTCGACGGCGAACTACGACTTGACCGGAAATCCGGAATACACCCGCGCCGCGGCCCGGGTGCTTCAGGAATTTGATTTCGTCGGGCTGCGGGACCGGTTCCAGGAGCTGTCCCAGCCCACCCTGTTGGTCTGGGGCGGGAACGACCCGGTCATCCCCTTTGCCGCAGCGGACTCGGTCGCCCGGCTGATCCCCTGCGTGCGCTTCGTCCCCCTGGCCGCCGCGTTCCACCGGCCCCACGCGGAACTACCCGACACCTTCCTGGCAATCGTCCGGGACTTCCTCGCCAACCCGCCCTGCGGACCCCCTCGAGGGGCTAGACCGTAGGAGTAAACACTACTATCTTGGGCGCGCTCCGCGCATCGTAAACCCGCTACCCGGGGGTACTTCTGGACCTCCCAACATTCCACCGTGTTCCCGTCGCCTGGCTTCTGGAACATGGCAGCGAGTCCATCCGTCTCCGTACCCGTCGAGAGCTGGCCTACCCCGGCACCGTCCCGCCCGAGCTGATCGCCGCCGACGAAGAAGCGGTGGTGCAGTCGAAGCAGGCCCAATCGGTGATCAAGAAGCAGAAGGACACCGGGATCTGGGGCGGGAACCTGCTGGCTCTGGCGCCGTCCGCGAAAGACGGAATCAAGGACATCGGCACCATTCCCCAGTATCGGAGACTGCTTCAGCTTGGGGTCCCGCGCAGCGCCCGGTCCTACAAGCTGGCGGACCGGGTGCTGTTCCGCCTGCTCTCCCGGGACGACGATCCCTTTCTCCAGTTCGAGTTCGCCAAGCTCTCCAAGGACTCGCCGGCAGCGCTGGAATGGGCCCGGGAGCACATGCGGGAGGCCGCCACGGCCGCGCTGGCCGAGGCAGGTTACATCGAGGATCCCCGGGTGCGGGGCGCGGCGCACAAGATCGCCTCGTCGGTCTCGGCGTTCCTGCGGAGTCCGCTGGCCGAGAAGCCCTACGTCCGCTCGGGCGCGAAGACGATCCTCAACCCCGAAGCGCATCCACCGACCTGGTATTCGGTCGCGATGATCGCGGCCATGCCCAACCTGCAACGGGAACGGGCCGGCTTCACCGAGCGGCTGGGGCAATACCTGGGTACCCCGATGTCGAAGAAGGCGTTCGTGTGGCAGATCGGCAAGCGGGTGCTCAAGCCCGAGCTGCTGCTGCTGGGCGATCCGATCGTGGCGGACGCCAAGGGAAACGCGAAGGACATTCCGCTGGCGCTCCACTTCATCGAGCTGCTGGCCCGGATCAGCGCGCTGCATACCAACCCGGTGGCCACCCGGGTGCTGGCCCGCCTGCTGTCGGAGTGTGACGAGGGCGGCGTGTGGCATCCCAAGGCGCTCAAGGCCGCGCCCAAGACGACCCACAAGGTGGTCTGCCACGCGTACCCGCTGCACCTCGAGTCGAAGAGCACCGACTCCCGGGTGGTGGACGTGACCTTCCGGCTGGCCCTGATCGCCAAGCTGCTCGGGTGGCCTCTGGAGTACCGGTAGTGGGCACGCTCGACCTGACGACCTTCGGTTTCACACCCACCGAGAGTCTGATCTACGAGGTGCTGCTTCGTGGCGGTCCCGGCACCGGATACGCCGTAGCGCGGGCGGCGGGGCTGGCCCGGGCCAACGCCTACGGCGCGCTGGAAGGGCTGGTGCAGAAAGGCGTCGCGCGGGTCGAGGAGGGGCGACCCAAGCGGTACCGGCCGGAGCCGCCGGCGGCGCTGCTGGCGAGAATCCTCGACCGGCAGGGCCAGGCCCTCGACGAAGTGAGCAAGAGCCTCGAAGAGATTTCGGTGCCCGAAACGCTGACTCTGGTCGAGCTTTCTTCGGCGCGCGGCGCGCTCCAGATCGCGTCCCGGGAAGCGGCGCGTGCCACCTCCCGCATCCTCCTGCACGCGCCGCCCGACGCCTACCCGCCGCTCACCCCTTCGCTCCGCAAGGCAGGGGGAAGCGGAGTGACGCTCTCGCTCTCGGCGACAGCCCCGGTGGAGCTGCCGTTCGCGGACGTCTCGGTGGCCGAAGCCACGGCGGAATGGCCGGGCCAGCCATTCCTCCTGGTGGTGGATGGCCGGAGCGCTCTGCTTGCCTCCCGGGAGGGCGACCGGGTCCTGGGCCACTGGGGCACCGCGCCGACCCTCGTGGCGGCGGCCACCCTCGCGATCGGGAGACTCCGGGGCGGCGCGTGACCGAGGACATGGGGGATTTCTTCCAGGAGCTGCGCCGGGAGTATCTGGCGGAGGCGCCGGCTCGTCTGGGAGAGCTTCGCAAGGACCTGGCGGCGGCGCGGTCGGGAGAAATCGACGCGATCAGCTCGCTCAAGAGCCGCTTTCACCGGCTGGCTGGATCGGGCGGAAGCTACGGGTTTCCCGCGATCAGCGATGCCGGCCGGGAAGCGGAGCAGTGGATCGGCGAGCATCCGGAGCCGGATGACGCCGGGTTCGCCTTGCTGGCCGGGGTGATCGGCCGGATCGCCACGGCGTTCGATCTCGCGGGACGGGAGCTCGGGCTTCCCACCGCGCCCCACAAACAGCCCCCGTTCGGGTGGCGCGCCCATCTCCTCGGAGGCGCCGCCGATCTCACCGCCCGGCTCACCTTCGCGCTGCGGGATGCCCAGTACGCGGTCACCCACGCCCCGCTCGATACCGATCCGGCGGGAATTCCCGCTTCAGAGCGTCCCGACCTCACCATCATCATTCCGGGTCCCGAAGAGAATCCCGCCGAGGCCGTGCGCCGCTGGGCGAGCGGAGGCTTCGAGCGGCGGGTCGCCGTGGCGCTGGTGGCGGAGACCCGTGGTATCGATCTCCTGGTCGAGCCGTTTGGCCGGCTGGACCTGGTGGTGAGCCCGGCGCGGGCCGATGCGGAGATTTCCCGCTGGGCCCGCGCGACCGCGCGCGCGGCGGCGTCCCCGGCTTCGGTTCTTCTGGTGCTGCGCGAGGAGGAAGAGTGCTCCCCCCTGGGGGCCTGGCTCGAGGGGGCCGGCCTGCGGATCACCCCGGTGACGTCGGCGGGCGCAGCCGAAGAGGCGCTCCGTCATGAGCTGCCCGATCTGATCCTGCTGGAATGGGATCTGCCCGACCACAAAAGCCCCGGGCTGGTTCGGATGATCCGGCGAACCCAGCGGCTGGCCCTGACTCCGATTCTCGCGATCGCCGCCCAGCCCAGTGAGCAGGACCGGGACCAGGCGCTCGAGGCGGGGGTGGATGAGCTGCTGGCGCGCCCGCTGGATCAGCACCGGGTGGTCACCAGCGTCCTGCACCGCGCGGTGCGGGCCCGCCGGCTGGATGAGGCGATTCGCCGCGACCCTCTGAGCGGGTTCCTCACGGTGGGAACCCTGCTCGACGAGCTGGAATCGGTGCTGGCCTACGCCAGGCGGGAGGGAGAGCGGATCGCCTTCCTGCTGCTCGATGTGGATCACTTCAGACGGGTGAACGAGCAGCTGGGTCACCAGACCGGCGATCAGATCCTGGCCCATGTGGCCCGGGTGATCCGGGAGCGGGTCCGGGCCAGCGATCTGGCGGTCCGCATGGGAGGGGAGGAGTTCGGAGTGCTGTTCCGCCACTGTGGACCTGCCGATGCCGCGCTGGTCGCGGAACAGATCCGGACAGCGGTCAACTCTTCGCCGCCGCTGATCGACGGCTTTCCCATCCCGATCCGCCTCTCAGGCGGAGTGGCGGGATATCCCGATCACGCGGTGGGAATGCTGGAGCTGCTGCTGGCGGCGGAGCGGGCCCTGCGGCATGCCAAGGAAACGGGGAGGGATCGAGTCACGGTTAGTGGATGAGGCAAGGAGGCAAGGAGGCAAGGAGGCAAGGAGGCAAGGAGGCAAGGAGGCAAGGAGGCAAGGAGGCAAGGTACGTCACCTTGCCACTTTGCCACTTTGCCTCCTTCCGCCTAGTGCGGAAACCCGCTCGACAGCGGCTGCACGTCCCGGGGACTTTCATTCCCGAACAGCAACCGTCCTTCTCGGAATGAGGCCCCGCGCAGGGTGAGCGCCAGCACCTCGCCCAGCTCCTGCACCGGAAACGCCTCGATCTGGCCCTTGATCGCTCCGGGAAGGTCGTCGAGATCCGGCTCGTTCTCCTTGGGGATAACGATCCGGGTGATCCCGGCCCGGACCGCGCCGAGGATCTTTTCCTTGAGTCCGCCGATTGGCATGACCCGGCCCCGCAGGGTAATCTCACCAGTCATCGCGATGTCGTGCCGGGCGGGTCGCCCGGAGAGGGCCGAGATCAGCGCCGTCGCCATGGTGACGCCGGCGGAGGGGCCGTCCTTGGGAATCGCGCCGGCGGGAACGTGGATGTGGATGTCCCGGTCGAACATCTCGTCGGGAATCCGCAGCGCCGCCGCGTGCGAGCGGGCATAGGTCCAGGCCGCCCGGGCGCTCTCTTTCATGACATCGCCGAGCTGGCCGGTGAGCACCAGCTCGCCCTTGCCGCGCATGGTCGAAGCCTCGACGAACATGATGTCGCCGCCGACCGGAGTGTAGTACATGCCGGTGGCCACGCCGATGGCGTCGTCGCCGGCCGCCTTCTCCGGATGGACCTTGGGACGGCCCAGCAGATCGTCGATCATGCTGGCGTCGACCGCGACCTCGGGACTTCCCTGGTCGGCAATCTTGCGGGCCAGCTTGCGGGCCACCTTGCCGATCTCCCGCTCCAGCTGCCGCACCCCTGATTCCCTGGTGTAGCCGTTGATGATCTCCAGCAGCGCGTCCTCGGCCAGGGTGACCTTCCGGCCGGTGAGCCCGTTCTCCTCGAGCTGACGGGGAATCAGGTAGCGCCGCGCGATCTCCAGCTTTTCCTCGTCCACATACCCGGAGAACTCCACCACTTCCATCCGGTCGAGCAGCGGCCCGGGGATGTTCTGGATGAAGTTCGCCGTCGCGATGAAGAGCACTTCGCTCAGGTCGAACGGCACCCCGAGGTAGTGGTCGGTGAAGCTGTCGTTCTGGGCCGGGTCGAGGACCTCGAGCAGCGCCGCCGCCGGGTCACCCTGGAACGAGACCCCGAGCTTGTCCACCTCGTCGAGCAGGAACACCGGGTTCTTGGTGCCGGCCTGCTTCATCCCCTGAATGATCCGCCCGGGCATGGCACCGACGTAGGTGCGGCGATGGCCCCGGATGTCGGCCTCGTCCCGAGTGCCGCCCAGCGAAATCCGGACGTACTTGCGCCCCATCGCCCGGGCGATCGACTTGGCCACGCTGGTCTTGCCCACGCCGGGAGGGCCCACGAACAGGAGAATAGGGCCCTTGGCTCCTTTGGCATCCTCTTTGGACGGCTGGTTACTGGACGGCTGGACGGCTGGTTCAGGGGTCGTGGGCTCAGTGGAAGGCAGTTCGCCAGCCGTCGAGCCGTCGAGCCGTCCAGCATCCTGCACTGGCTCGCCGTGCTCGCGTCCAGCAGCCGCCTTGAGCTGCCGCACCGCGAGGAATTCGAGAATCCGGTCCTTCACGTCCCCCAGGGCGTAGTGATCCGCTTCGAGGATGGCGGCCGCTTCCTTGAGGTCGAGATGCTCCTCGCTGCGGGTGGTCCAGGGAAGCTCCGCGATAGTCTCGAGATAGTTACGGACCACCTGGGTCTCCATGGACTCCCGGCCGATCCGCGCCAGCCGGGCCAGCTCCCGGTCCACTTCCTTGCGCGCCTCGGGCGGAAGCTCCAGCCCTTCCAGCTTTTCGCGGAGCTCCTCGAGCTCGTCGGCGTCGTCCTCCTCGCCCAGCTCCTTGCGGATCTGCTTCATCTGCTCCCGCAGGAACATCTCCCGCTGCCGCTCGCCCAGCTCCTCCTGGACCTGCGACTTGATGTCCTCCTGGGCTTCGAGCACCGAAATCTGCCGCTGGACGTGCACCAGGACGCGGCGGAGCCGCTCCTCGACCGAGAGGGTCTCCAGCAGGGCCTGCCGCTGCTGATGACCGATGTCGATATAGCCGGCCACCAGGTCGGCGAACCGGCCCGGCTCGTTCACCCCGTTGAGCACCTGCTGGACCACCTCTTCGGGAAGCCCCGATTTCTGCCCCAACTCCGCGGCGCGCTGCCGCACCTCACGGTACAACCCGACGAAGGCCGGGTCCTCGGTGTTGAGCGGCGGCATCTCCTCCGCCTCGCGCACGATCGCCTCGAGATAGCCGTTCTTTTCCGCCACGTGCATGACGATCCCGCGCCGCTCGCCATGCAGCAGGAGCTGCATGCCCGCCAGCCCGCGCTGCAGCTGGCCGACCTTGGCGATGGTGCCGATCATGTAGAGTCCCTCGGACGACACCGCTTCGGTGTTCTCCCGCTGGCACACCGCGAACACCAGGTGGTCGGGAGTAGCGAGCGCCGCTTCAATGGCGCGGACCGTTCCGGGACGTCCGGCGCCGATGGAGGTCGTGACCCCCGGAAACAGCACCACGTCGCGCAGCGGAAGCACCGGCAGAGTCAGTCGTTCACTCATTGTGTTACCTCATTTCTTCCCACCGCCCCAGGGCCGCGCCAGAATGGTGAGGCCGGAGCAGGGTCATCGACGGGAGAGGTGCATCGCATATGCCATCCTCCTCCGCCGTACCTCTGGGGACGTATCAGACTGCCGAGGATAGACTTACGCTGGTGAGCGGTGAACGGTGAGCGGTAAGCGGGGACAACCAGAGCGTGCCAAAACGGCTTGGTGAGACTGATTGGCAGCGTTTGCCTTCCCATGTTTCAGAAACTGAAACTTCGGCGTGCCCCGGCATCGTAGGACCAGCTTGCCGGCTTCCCTGGTTGCCCCGGCGACGATTATCCAGCAAATTGGTAAGCTGTTGTACGAACGT